>Ga0207996_1000083_pt1 | contig 83361 bp, 56 predicted proteins | sample AntAceMetag02UKG_FD_184773 | JGI IMG/M metagenome (GOLD analysis project Ga0207996, IMG submission 184773) | Saline lake microbial communities from Ace Lake, Antarctica - Antarctic Ace Lake Metagenome 02UKG (SPAdes) (version 2) | ecosystem: Environmental > Aquatic > Non-marine Saline and...
GATTTAAAAGGGTACCAACAGGTTTACTCTCAGTCAAAAAATTGTTAGCCCGTGAGATATCTCAACCCTCTGAACGTCCACTCAAATGATGATATCACACATTTTTTCTGATTGGAATAGATAGCAGTTATGTTGCGTGTATGATTATGTTGCGTGAATCTTCTTCCCTTTTTCTTAAAAAGAGACTTTGAAAAAGTTCTTTTACTTTCCATTTTCTTTTCAGGAAGAATCAACCGCTATGATTTGTGTGCCTGCCTTTAGGAATTCGGTAAAAAAATCATTTGGTCTGGGTTTCTATTTTTTCCGCCTGCAACGCCAATCCAAGTTGAGACCATATGCAATTTGCCGGATACATATCGTAATGGGGCCTATCAAAGGGCAATTCTTCATTAACATCATCAAATTTATCCCCGTGTTCCGTGTACCTATCTAAAGAATCTCTATTCAATCCCAATCGATCAAGCCATGCCATTATTTTATCGGGCGTTAGAGAATGCGTTTTAGATATAAAAGCATGAACAAGCTTTCTATTATCAGGGTAATCAGAAAAACAAGACCAGGATTCTCCTTCATCATTAAAATAAACCACATGATATGTTAAAATCAACGGCAGCCAATATAACAACGGGAGCTGAAACATTTCTGGAAATTCTCCATTTTCTCCCACTTCATTCAAGTCATACAGACCGCTTTCATAACCAAGCCAAAACAGGCAACTCCTGAAATCATCCCATGACACGCCGAAATGAATTCCCTTTATTTTTTGAAAGTCTTCTGCCTGCAAAATTACATCTTCCATAGACAACATCATGTTGCCGTCAGCCAGCACAAGGCAAATCCCAACCATATCTTCAGCCGTTATTCCAAAAGACATAAGCCATTCCTTTTTTTCCAAGTGTTGAAATTTATGGCCGGGAGCAACTTGAAAGTTGCTATCACTATCAAGCCAAGAGCTATGTTTCGGGGCAGCAAGCGAACTTGGCTTTAACACCCATACGTTTTCCAAACTGCCTGGCATTTTTCGCATTGGCCGAGCCCCCTTCGTTCAGCAGACGTTCCAACATTGCCTTAAGCAGTTCATTGGCAAGACGGTTTTTTACCATATGGTAAAAGCTCGAATGGGGCGTCAACAGGTGCTGACATTTGGCCAGTTCCCGGGCCAGCAGGCTCAGGGCATAGTAGGCCCGATGGGGATCGTTCGTTTGGCTTAAGACGTCAACCAGCGGATTGGCCGCATTGATGCCCACAAGCAGTTCAACATGGATCCCGGGTACCGGAACCGTTTCCACTTCTTTGCCCGCTTCTTTGAAATTACTCAACAAGCCCTCCGTTAGGATTTCTCCATTTTGGTTAAAGATGCCGGTGGAGACAGTCGCGCCCCATTCATTGATTTCGAAAAGCGCGGAACGAATGGAGACCGCATCCAGATGCAGGTGCCTCGCGATGGCCGATCTTGTACCTTCATGTGCCAAAAGGTCATCTATTTCGTGAAGCAATCTCCGCTCTTTCTCTGAAAGTTCTAGATCCCCTTTGATGCGGATGTCAGGTTTTAGGGCCGACGGATCGATGATTCCTCGAGAAACCAGATGCTTAATCTTTTTCCGGTCTCCCGCTATTTTGTCGAGGTTCAGGGGTTCTTTGAAAAACGCTCCGAACAACGCGTCGAAAAACCCCGGGGCGCCGCCTCCCAAATCAGGCGTTTTGGCCAGGACAACGAAATCATGCTTGAAAGCGCCGCCAAGCCAATCCACGTTTGTCAGATCCCGGCAATAGTAAAGAGGCAGCTCCGGCGAATGCATGGCTTTCAAAGCGCTCAAAGAATACAGACTCTTACGTCCTTTCAATCGGTATACTTTCGCCTCGGATAGAACCTGCAACACCCGGTCACCGGCCGTTTTACCGGCAGAGCTTACCCCAGCTCTATTCTTTGTAAAAAAGTGTCTGATTTTTTGTCGCAGAATGAATTGGTTAGCGAGAATTATTTGAGAATCCGGGTTATCCCTCATTCTGTTTCCCAATTCCAACAAAAGGCTGTCCGCAAGGGCCTGTACCATTTCAGTATAGGGAGCCCCCAGAAAAAATCCATCCCGACCGATGGTCACTTTGAGCGTCATGCTGTTGATAATCACGCCCACACCAGGCACATACGGCACACCCTTTAAGGAAAAATCATTAAGATCGAAAGTTTTACGACGTCCACCGGTGATAAAATTGCGAAAATGTGTATCCGTGATACGCTCATACTTGCTCAAAACCGTAACCCTGTTATCATAACCGGCTTTCAGCAGAAACCCGCGGCATGCCCCTTCTCGGAAATAATCGCCCGCATTGGTTTTGGCAGTGTCCCACACCGATGTGAGCAGTTTCCCGTTAACATGCACCCGACAGGGATAATATTTCAGACTTTTCCGAACATGCTGAAGACATCTTTCTACCGAGCTTTGCCGATCAAAATGAATCTTGATTCGCGTGCTGAACGTAATGGGTTTGTCTAAGATGCGAGCGGAAATTTCAGGGCGCTTGCCGGGATTGGAAACCACAAACTTCAACAAGACAGTTTCGTCCTCACAACGGGTTGTAATGAGAACCTCCCGGGTCCATAGCCGGGTGTTGAAGATGTAAAAGAACCCGATGCCAAACCTCCCGATCTTTTCCAGATCATCCTTTTTATCAGTACCTCCCAGGGTCAGTAGAAGGCGGATTTTTTCCAGGCTTAACCCTTCGCCGTAGTCGGTAATGGAAATGGTTTTGTGAGAAGTGGCGATCTCCCCTTTTCTCTCCTCCCAGGGGGTGCTTCCAGGATAGCTATCCAAAAAGTTCTGGAGCATTTCACAAAATGCCCGTCCCGGATCTCCGCCGAACTGTCGGTTTGAAAGCTTTCTGAAGCCTTCCTCCATATCAACCATCAGACCCTCGGGAAGCGCAATGGTTTCTCCAACACCGGATGGTTTATATTCCATATTCAAACCTCCTTTGAAGGCCGGCTAATGCAATCACCGCTTAGAATCCTCCAGGTCCCTTAAAAAGTCTCGAAATCTTCTATCGCCCGGAGGTTGTTTCCTTTCTCGGGTTTCGTACGCTTCAGCGCCTTCAACCCTGCAAACGGCGTCCAACATCAAGAGTTCGTCTCTTTTTTCCGGCGTGATATGAGCGAGGATACTGCCCTCATGGTTCAAACACATGACCATGGCCAAGTGACCCGCCAGGGCTGAATCCGTTTCAGACAACTGAAATAGTTGTCTTATTACCGAATGGTTCATATTGAGGACAACCGTATCCCCTTTTAAAATAAATTGGTGAGTTCTACAAGGCGTTTTGCCATTCCGGTGCACCAGATAGTTGACCCGCCATTTCAATGTAGAAAGATCTTTTTCAGCACGGAAATGCGCTTCAACGGAGCTCTTGAATCGCCCCCCTTTTTCAAGAAACATTGCCAGAGCCTGTTTGACGTTGTTTTTCCGTACCAAATGTCTTCCAGAGCCCGCCTGCCTTGCAGCGGCCCTTTGAAACCCCAGGCACTTTTCAAAGCCTTTTTCTTTCTCTCCAAGGCCCGGGCGACAGGCCTCGGTCATTTCAACGATCGCATCATCTGCTCCGAGAATCATCATCCATTCTGAAAAATGCTTTTTGAGCACTTCGAGTGCTCCCTGCGGCTGAGTGCCGGAAATGACCGGAGCATTAAAGGCCCTGTAGTCCGTCCCCGAAATCTGCTGTTTTTCAAAATAGAACATCCCATGCTTCAGAGAGCTCTGCTTCAACTGCAGGAAGGAAAGTGTGGGTGAATTCATGGCATGAAAGAGGGGCAGATTGGTCCAGTGTCCCGTTTTAGAAGTCTCATCGTGGAGCAGCAGGGCGCAGGCGATCTCTTCCATTTCTCTGACTTCAATCCCGTAATCTTTCAGTCTCCCGACTTCATAAATGACGTACAATTGGTCAAAATACTTCGGCAGGATCTCACGTCTAAGAGACCTTGACAATGGCGCCAGAACCTCTTCGTTGCTCAAGCGGTTCCTGCCGAAAGGAAGCCTGAAATCAGGGGAATCCACCCGAATTTTCAAATGGGGAACTGTCAATTCCTCTGAGAGATCGTAAGATAAAAGGTTATATTTTTCGGTTACCAGCACCTTTTTCTGGTAAAGTTCGTGTTCACCTGCCCCCAACCCCATCACAGCGTCGAACGAACAGCCTGCCAACCGGAACGAATCGCTCCGTCCCATACGTTCTGCCTCGGTTTCCCAGTCACCTTGAATCCGCCGAACCGGCTTTGCCCACTTAGGACCATTGGAACCTGTTTGGTCAGTCTCAAAAAGTACGATTCTAAGACCGAAATGCCGCAAGTAATGCTCCAGCAGATCAGCATATTCTTTAAGCTTTGAACCGGACGTCGATCCATCCCGGTTGTCAAAGGTGATTTCAAAACGGGTCCCTTTCGGAGAAACCGGTTCCATACGATCAATCCGGATAGGCGCATTGTTCAGAAGGCAGCCCGCTGCCATACGCCAGCATTCCTCACCCGTGGATGTGGTCATCACAAACCCCCTCTGCCCCGGCACAGCGGCAGGGCTCAGCTTTCCCACCCCGTGGGTTCCCACTGTCCTGAGCGTATCTCCTTTTTTCACCGATCTGAAAATATTGCAGAAATCCATCACCCCTTTCCGATCCATACCGCACCCGTCATCCTCCACAACAACGGTGAAGCTTTTTTTATCCCCATGGGCCGAAATATGGCATGACTCAGCCCGTGCGTCCGCCGCATTGACTGCAAATTCCCTTATCCACTCATTTGGGTCGGTAAACTGGGCGCACATATCTTCCTTGATACGACCGGCATCCACATCAATTCCCCGAGCCACAATCCTGTTGAGTTTTTCTTCCAATTCCATCCTTCATCGCTCCTTCTCAAGCCTTCCTCTTTCCCGCGCTGTCTCAGAGCGGTCCCCATATTCCATTCTTGCATCTGTACCTTGCAGAATCCGTGCCGCATACGTCATGTTCAAAGCTTCTCATTGAAATCAATAGGTTACCTTTTGATTAGATTTCTATGGGAGTTCAAAGTTGAGTTTCTTTCGGTGACTCTACAATCTTTCCATAACTCAACTCAGATACTCGCACCTTTTAAAATCAACTTTTGTTGGGAAACAGCCCGGAAAAGTTTTTCTCATTTGGCCAAAAAGCATTTCCTGCCACAAAAAAAATGACCATCCCATTCATTTTCAATATTGGAGTCCATACCATCAAAAAATGGGCATTTTCCTATTTGCGTGTTGCGTCTTGCACCTATTTTTGATATTCCTGATCCAGCCAAATCAATACATTGTAATGGCCCTATACAGGCAGTGGCTTTCCACGCCTTATTGCCCATCTGATCCATTGACCGCTGCTGAATCCGGAGGGAAATGCATATGGGAATCAAAGCATTGAAATTTTCGGGCGATTCACCCGAGTTTGAACCTACCCAAAGCACACCGGAAGATGAAAGTCCCGAGGAATTTGAAAAGACAAAAGCTCGCCGGATGCCCACCGCTTACCTTGTCCCATCAGACGCCCTTGAAAAATTCCGTAAGTTTACCGACCTGATCATTGACCGAAACAAGAAAAACAAAAAAAAAGGATTAGGCGAATACCTCCTTGGCAAGGAAAAAGGCCGAGTCCCCATCATCGATGGCAACTACGGAGCATCCGGACAGGCTATAAGAAGCATCAGGGATTTTCTTGCGAGGGCATCAAAAATGAAGGGTCAAACTTTTTATATCATCGGGATAAAAGATGAACTTTTTGGTGATCTGTGGGAAAAAACAGGCGTTGAGGGCACAAAACGAAAAGGCCGGACGCGAAAGAAAGGACCGTTGCAAAATGCCTCTATTCCATCTCACGCAGATCAGTCTTCGTGGCTTCTCCAGCAGCTGAGGCTTCAATGTTCGGAGAGCGATGAGCGTGAACTGGCCAAGAAATATGTGGGCGAATCCGATGAGGCTGCTTATGTTCGCGCCCTGATCCTTTTGGCTTCAAAAAGCGACACTCCTGTTTTAATTGTTGGAGATACCGGCACCGGAAAAGATATCGTTTCCAGACAGATTCATGAAAACAGTGATAGAAAAGGAAAGAAATTCATTGCAGTGAACTGCGGTGGAATACCTCGTGATCTGCTTGGACACATGGAAGGGGCTTTTACGAGTGCCGGGAAATCGAAAATGGGCTTTGGGAATTTGCAGGCGACGGGACCCTCTTTCTGGATGAAATCGGAGATCTCCACCCCGAACATCAGGTGAAGCTTTTGAGGGCCCTGGAGGAGAATAAAATCAGGCGCATTGGTGGGCTCCAGGATATCAGTGTCGGATCATTGCAGCCACCAACCTGACTTGTTTTCCATGGTTCAGAGTGGAAGGTTCAGGGAAGACCTCTACTATCGTTTGGCTGTGTTTTTTATCCCTACCCCTCCCCTTCGGAATCATCCCGAAGATGTGCCACTTCTTGCTGAGCATTTATGGAAAAATCTATCCAAGCGCTCACACAAGGTTTTGCCATCAGAGATTATAGATGCGCTTAAATCGTATCCGTGGCCAGGTAATGTAAGGGCTCTGAATCACGTTCTCAGGCGACTTAATGAAATGTTCAGGACCAATACTCTCACAATAAGACACCTTCAAACCGCACTCGATATTGACATGGAAAAAAAGACTCCCATGGAAGAAAGCCCGGCCTGCGAAAAGGAGATCATGCTTCACAGGGCCCAGTGCCTGAAGCATCTGAAACGGGTTCATGAGGTTATTCACGCTATCCAGTTCACCCTGCAACTTATTTTTGAGGACCATAAGGCGGACAGGGACGTTCCCGAGCCTGACCACACATCATTGAGTTTCCGTTTCCACGACCTTGAGATGCTGTGCATGCACCCATTGCTTTTCTATACCCAGAAATTGTTTAATGAAATATCAGGGCTAAAAGGGAAAATCAACTATCTGCTGAACGTGCTCCAAAACGATTCCAAGGGCGCGGAGCGATACTGGATTGTGGAAATGGCCGAGGCCTTCAAGCAGGCGCTATCAGCGATTTTTGAAGAGATTGAAAACGTTCTGAGAGAGAAATAACGGTTACTTGCAAGTTTTGAGTCTCCGCGGCTATCCGTGTTTATCTGCGTCCAATAGTCCGGCACGGATTGTGCTTGCCATTGAATAGCCGGGAATCCCAAAAATAGGAACATTGGAACGGGGACTATCAGGACTTCTGCCCGGTGTCTAAATGCTCAGGTAATGGAAGTAGCGGCTATCAATGTTGAGGGCTAAATGATGTCAAATAAAGTCAGGTCTATCCGAACATTTATCCTCTTGTCTTTATTCATCGGTGTGTTTCTATCCATTATCCAGAGCCTAGGGTATTTTGCCAAATTTGATGCCATCTTTTATGGATCTGACTTATCGGTTCAAAACCAGGACTTTCTAAACCCGGACGGGGTTCTTGTTATAGCGCTTTTTGCTGTTTTGCCCGGAATTGCGATAATACTCTGGGGGAGCGAAAAAGGGCTTATCTGCGCCATAGGATGCCTCATTACCTATTATGGAGGAGCATGGCTTTACTGGAAACACTTAGCCCTTATGCTTCCGCTTGTCGCACCGACCGTTGCCACACTCCTCTGTGTGGTGCGGGCCTTCGGCTGGCGCCCGGTCTTGGTTGTTGATGAAACACCAGAAAGGTCCAAGGCGTCTTTGCATCCTCCTGTTCAGAAAACAGGTTATGATGTCTTCATCATCATGAAAAGTATATTTCTCTCCCATGTCAGCGAAGATTCCACGATCGGACTCGATTTGGCCGATGAGCTGGGAAAAGAGGGGTTTACTGTTTGGAGTTATGAAAGGGACTATATCGCTGGAACATCCTATCTCATAACCACCCGTGAGGCCATTGACGAATGCAAAGCTTTGGTAATTCTCATATCAGATGACTCAATCAAATCGCATCAAATAGATGTGGAACTGGAGCATGCTCATGAAGAAGCTCGGCCGATCTTTCCTGTCCGCTTAGGGGTTACTGATGCATATTACAAGGGGAAAAAACCCTCATGGGCGCAGATGATCGGTACCCGTACTTCTACTCCAATAAGCGAAGGAACCGTACCAGATGCTGCCCAACGCCTATGCACCGGCTTCCGAAAAATGGGGATTCGCCCTTCAGATGGACAACCCAAGGAGAAAGAAACCGTCAGCCCGGTGGATTCTAAATGGTCAAAGAACCCTGAAGAACATAAAAATGAAAAGGTTTCCCCAAGGCCAATAAGACGACCCAAAACAATGGTTTGCATTCTGGAATCAGCCATTTTTATTGCTATTTTAGCCTTTCTTTTACTCATATGGCAAACGAAAAGCTCCGTAAACCGCGTTGCATTCACGGTTTCTCCTCCGATGAACACGATCCAGACCTTTGATCATAAGAAAAATACGCTTACGTTATCCTGCGATGAAAGAAATGGCTTTTTGTCGATAAATCTTCCCGATAAGGGGCGCTACAGGCTCGGGCTGAGAGTTCCCCCGACTGCGTGGGCGGGCTCAAGCTGGATGTCGATGACAAGCATCTCAAGTTGATCGGTGGCAGGCCCCACTCGGAGGCTCCCGAGTATTTTCTTCTTCAAACAGGGATATATGATATAGAGCCGGCAATAGACGCGTCTTTACTGAGGCTACAGTTTCTTCAACTGGGAGACGCCCAAATTGACATTGTTTTTTATGAAAATTCGAAAAAAGGAGGACATTGAAATGAAAAGGGGTTGTCTGTTTCTGCTGTTTTTTGCAGCCTTGTTTATGGTCAACCATCGGGTGACTGCAAATGATAGTGAAGGGTCGGCCATGCCGATGGCAGGGTATTATGGTTTTGGTGATTTTCATGGGCAGCGCCTCAGCACGCGGAATGGAAACGATGTGTATGTAGAAAATGAAAATGTGGTCCATTTTGCCAGAACGGAAATTGACAGGTATTCCGGGTGGTCAAGACCTGTACATTTTTCTGTCGGAAAAGATTTTCTGATCATTGTCAAGATAAGAGGGGCTGTTTCCGCCCAAAAGGGCAAATTTCTGAAGTTGTTCGCCGGCCTCAAAAAACGCGATGTTTCACTGCTGTGTACGGATACTTCCAGGCAGTCTCCTGGGGATCCTGTGTTTATTGTTCCCTGCAACGGCGATCTAAAGTTCAGGTTTTCTGACTCTGCCCTCCGGCAGGGCGTGGTGAAGAAATTCGGCTTTACTTTTGCGCCGGGCGTCAAGATGGAAAACGTTGATATTGAATTTTATTTTCACCCTTAAAGCACGACCCCTAATGGGCAATGTATGGATCATAGGCGGGTGGGCCGGAAGGGGGAAAACAGGGCTGATTTTTGGGTAAAGTCTTTTTTATGTCTTTATCAAGAATGATGCACTCGTAAAAAGCCCGATTTTGGCCATTCCCATGTCTTTGCGCCCATTATCACTGAAAAGTCGAGCATGCGCGGTTGGGTCCATCAGGAAATCGGATATGCGATGGCACTGAATATCCCTGTCCTGCCCATTACCTGCGGTGTTCCCTCGGGCGAAATGATCAGGGAGCTTCATGCCATTGTCTTGCTGGAGCATCTGACCTCAGCAGAGGATTGGACGTCAGAACGTTACGCCGAAAAGGCAAATGAACTGCTTTCCCGGAAAACCTTTGATAACCTCGTTCGAATGAGCCACAGGAACTCCCGTCCCCTGTATGAACGCGCCGAATACCATGAAGACCGGACCAAGATGATGGCAGAGTTCGGTGAAGATGTCCTTGAATTGGGTTATTGGGCGGAGTTCAGGCAGAAGGGAGGACTGAGTACTTTCAATATCCCTGACAGGCCTGTGACGCATCCTGTGTGGAAGGAACGCTATGGTTCTTTTGAAGCAAGCATTTTTCGGTGCAGACTCCTTCGACAGGAGCGTATTGTCATGGAGAAACACGCGAAAAAGAAAGGCTGTCGGCTGATCATAGATCCGGGTTTGAATCATGAAAGCTATAGTCAGGGTAAGCGTGGAAAAAAGGCTATGGAGAGCCGACTAACGACCCTTCTTGAGTTTCTCCGATCCATGCTGGCTGATAAGATCACAATAGCATTGAACGAGAATCTGACCGGCGGCGAAAACTGGACAGGTTTAGGAAACTGGTTTACCGCGCAAGCCCTTTCGGGAACACAAACATTCGGCTACCAACAGACGATTTTCACCCGTCATGCCCCGTCAGTAGAGGCTGAAATCGAGATATTCGACTCAGAGCTGGATGAATTGCTCAAGATGCAGGGAATCAAGCATGAATCTTCGCGAGATATGGCAGTCAAAGAAATTGAGGATATCATTTCCAAATTGCAACAATAGGCCAGGCAACCATTTTATTCACAATACAAGATGTGACACTGGTTTGCACCTAACTTTTTTGTATTGCACCCGATAATATAGTTGCGATGATAAAGGAGGATATGAACATGGCACGGAAAGAGGAGATCATTAACATACTGTCAAAATTTAAAGAGGGACCAAAACTTGTATCCATGGCTGATCATTTTGTTGAAATGGTCGAAACACAGGAGCAATTTGAAGGTAAACTTACAGATTCAGAGATGGAATATGCGGTTTGTTCGGTATTTGTAATGTTCTTTATCCAGGGTACAAAAAAGATGTTTTCGAAGCAGATCTCAGTGCCTCAAGAGTTAGCCCTAACTGAGAAGCTTGTACAAAAACATGGTATGAACATTGATTCGATAATGGTAAGAAATGCAGTAATGAACCTTAACGACCAACTGGAAGCGCCAGATGTTCACCAAAGTGCACGCGTGGCGCTTCTAGAAGGTTCAAGCTCCTATGGGGGACGTATACGCAAACCTTTCATTTTATCTATCTTGGGCGTCTTGTTTATTGTTCTTATTTTCTTCGTTGTCAGTCAAGTTTGGAAATCACAACCTGAAACCACTGAAAGGCAGGGAAAAGCGGCTCCCAACCCAAAGAAATCCGAAACTGTGAAAACGTCGACCAAGAAAATGCCCATATTTAAGCCCCCAAGACCGAAGATGTTATTGAATCGCCCGGATATGGAAATTGCAGGGCTTAACAAGATCATAAACAGCGGGGAGAAAAATGCGAAGGCCTTATACAATCGGGGGTTGTTTTACGCATCCAAGGGAGATTTAAAAAAGGCCTTAATGGATTATAACAGTGCGATTGAGTTTGATAAAGCAAAGAAACGCAGACTTGCGGGGACACCGAATGTCGATAACGAGATTGAAACGCTTAACAACATTATAGATAGTGATGAACGAAATACAAAGGCCTTTTTTAATCGGGGATTGTTTTATGCATCCAAGGGAGATTTAAAAAAGGCCTTAATGGATTATAATAGGTCAATTGAGCTGAAAAGTAGCGATGCGGATGCTTATTACAATCGTGCCATAATATATATTAGGATGAATAAATTTAATGAAGCTATAAAAGACTTTACAGAAACAATCAATTTGAACCCCAAAAGCACTGACGCATACTGTAATCGTGGGAACGCATATTCGCAGACAGACAAAATTGCCCTTGCAATTAAAGACTATGATGCGGCTTTGAAGATAGATCCAAATGATGGGGTTGTATACTACAATCGTGCAAGAGCCCATTTTGCAATCCAAAATCGAAAAAAAGTAGTCGCAGACCTTGAGAACGCTGCAAAATATGCGGGAAAGTGAAAAGATGATAGCCAGTTGGCTGTCGGAATAAATGCACATGCATGGAAGAAGTGAAAACAAAAATATCAAGAAATAGTCTGAACTGGCCAATTTTTTGTTGTGATAAATTCAAAGTAGGCTTTTCTATGTTTTGGGCTTCCTTTTTTTCATTCTGGTTGGGAAACAGTTTAACGTTTGGTGAAGTAGCAAGGCTGGCGGCAGCTTTTACAAATTAGCGCGAAGGAATTTATTGGAGAAAATGTGGGTGAGATTTGAGCGATGTGTGGTGTAGACTACTACTAGCCACCAGAACTCTCTCAATGTGCTGCGAGAATAGCTGACTGGATAACCTGGCTTCTTTGTCGATGTTTGGTATCGCTGTAAATGGCCAAGGAGCTTTGTGACCGACTACCGTTCATGGATGCCTGTATACTCGTTACCGTAATTGACTTTAGCGTTTTCGGTAAATTAGTTATTTTACGAGGAAACCAACTATATGATCACCGATTTGCAATGGAAGGAGAGCACAATGGGAATATTTGATTGCTTAAAGAGAAAGAAGAGGGGAACGGGTCGAGATGAAACCACAACATGTAGCGGAAATGATCGGGCCATGAAATTGGAAAAAGACGTGACTGGAAGGAAGTGCCCCTTGGGCTCGTGTAACGACGATGGCAAGTGCATGATGTGCGGTGGAACCGGGGAGACACGAGACTTCAGCGTCTCTATCGGGGTCGCATCTACACTGGGTATTAAACCAATGAAGGATTGTCCTATCTGCGAGGGCACGGGGAAATGCTCGGACTGCCAGTATTGTACAAACTGTGAAAAGGAACTTGGAGATCAAGTGTATCTGTCCCCAAAGTATAGTGGCTACTATTGTTCCGAGAAGTGCGCGGAAGAAGTTGAGTAGTCAATAGTTCATGAAAATGAAAGAAGTATTTCCGACACCTAACTCTCGGGATGAGCATCAATCCTAACAAACGCATGGAGAATCGACTTCAGATTCCGCGTCTGAAGGCGCTCCATCCGAAGCGACTCATGCGCATGTTCGACCGTCGGAAGACTTTCTGTTTCCCATACTATAGTGCGGAACACATTAACTGATTCGTTATATCGCCATTAACTCACTTTAATTGCAATGTTTTTTGGAATTTGTGCATCAAGTCATTTGACCGGCACTATAGAATTGCGATCAGGACGTTCGAATGCACTCAATGCTCATTTGCTGCTCAAACCCATAAACCAAGATAGCAATCATCTAAGAGATTCAGACGGAGATTGATATCATAGACTTTTTAAGTACCTGTTTAAATACTATTCTTGTTGCGGTCGGCTGCGGTTTCCGATGGCTGCGTCAGCGACTAAAATGGATCTTCACCGTAGCTCGACTACGCTTACAGGCCAATTTTTATCGCTCCCTTGCCCTCAAAAACCTCGCTCAACCTCGCGACGAGATAATTTTTAAACAGGCTCCAGAACAACGTGAAGTGCGGGTCTTTATATCTTCCACTTTCCGTGACATGCAGGAGGAACGGAATTACCTGGTTAAGTATGTGTTTCCTGATCTACGGAAACGTTGCAGGGAACGAGGGGTGGAGTTTGTGGAGGTGGATCTGCGATGGGGTATTACCAAAGAGCAGTCCGAAAAGGGGGAAGTCCTGCCCATCTGCCTTGCGGAAATCGAAAAATGTCATCCTTACTTTATTGGGCTTTTAGGTGAAAGATACGGCTGGGTACCGGACAAGATTGACGAGGAACTACAGGAAGTCCATCCCTGGTTGAAAGAACACGTTGATCACAGTGTTACAGAGTTGGAAATCCTGCACGGGGTACTTAGGAACCCGAAAATGGCGGACCACTCCTTTTTCTATTTCCGCTACCCCGGATATGTTGAAAATGTTCCTGCGGAGCAAAAGCAGTATTTTTTTTCTGAAAGTTCGGGAGCAACGGAGAAGCTTAAGAATCTCAAACAGAGGATCAAGGACAGCGGATTACCACTGAAAGAGAAATACAGGAATCCGAAGGAAGTCGGAACACTGATACTTAAAGATCTTTGGCAGGCGATCGATTCTGAATTCCCAAAGGGCAGCGAACTTTCCCCTCTCAACCGTGAAATCCTGGACCATTGGGTTTTCGGGGAAAGCCGCGCCCGGGTCTATATCGGCAGACAGAAATACTATGAGCGCTTGGACTGTCATGTAAATAGTGAGGCCCCCCCGCTGGTGGTACTCGGCGAATCCGGTTCAGGTAAATCGGCTCTGCTGGCGAACTGGGTCAAATGTTATCAGAACAAGCATCCGAACGACTTCCTGCTGACCCATTACCTCGGGGCCACCGCTGACAGTGCGGATTACGCCAAAATGCTGTGGCGGATCATGAGTGAAATCAAACGGCACTGTAATTCTACCGACGACATCCCTACTGACAATGAGAAAATCCGTCAAGCTTTTCCGAACTGGCTGGCGACGGCGGCGGCAAAGGGTCGTTTTATCCTGGTGATCGATGCCCTCAATCAGCTTGACGACATGGACAACGCTCCTGACTTGGGCTGGCTGCCGACATATTTTCCTGCGAATGTCCGGAGCATTCTTTCAACTTTGCCGGGCAGAAGCTTGACCGCTTTGGTGAAACGGGAATGGCCGACTCTTACCGTGGAACCTTTGCAACCTGAGGAACGGCGAAAAGTCATTGAGGACTATCTCGCTGTTTACGGAAAGGGACTCAGTGGATCGCCGACAGACCATCTCCTCCAGGCTGAACAGACGGGCAATCCCCTCTATTTGCGAACCTTGCTGAATGAATTGCGCGTTTTCGGCAGTCACGAAGAACTGGACAACCGAATCAACCATTACCTTCAAGCCGCCACCATCCAGGGGCTTTTCGCGAAAGTGCTGGAACGGCTGGAGCATGATTATGATAAAACACGAAAAGGTTTAGTTCGTGAAGTCTTTTCTCTGATCTACGCCTCCAGACGCGGGCTGGCTGAAACTGAACTGCTGGAAATACTGGGAGAACGTGACAAACCTCTACCCCGTGCGGTCTGGTCGCCGCTCTTTCTCGCCGCTGAGGACATGTTGATCAACCGTTCCGGGCTGCTCGCTTTTTTTCATGACTATATGCGACAATCTGTCGAGCGCCGATATCTAAAGACAGTGGAACACCGAAAGGGTGTCCATCTTCGACTGGCTGATTATTTTGAGAAAAGGGAGCTTGATGACCGTAAAGTTGATGAATACCCCTGGCAGTTGTTGCAGGTCCCCCACTGGAAGCGGCTTCGGGACTGCCTGGTAGACCTTGAGATCTTCGGGCGATTGTTTACTGCTGACAGGGAATTCGAACTTCTCAGATACTGGAGAGATGTCAGTGAACAGTACGACATGGTGAAGGCTTATCAAAGTTCATTTGATACGTTTGAAAAACAAAAAGGGGCAGGTCCGGAATTGGGTGGAGCTCTTGACGCGGTTGCGGGATTCCTCGCTTTGGCGATGAAACATGAAGCTGCCGAGGGGCTTTACAGAAGAGCCCTTTCCATTCGTCAGGAATGCTTTGGGCGCGTTCATCCCGACACCTCGACCACGTGTAATAACCTTGCGCTGTTACTCACCCACACAGGGAACTATTCTGAGGCCGAATCATTTTACAGACGCGTTATGGAAGCTGAGAAATTGGAACCGGCATTGCATTCGCTCGGTTACATAACGACTCTTAACAATTTTGCAATCCTTCTGGAACTGCAGGGAAAATACCGTGAGGCGGAGGAATACAATCATCTTGCGTTAAAGTTTGCGAAAATGACTCATGGTCCCAATCACCCGGACACGGCCAATTGCCTGAACGCGATGGGTTCATTGTATTGCAAGAAAGGGGAGCACCAGAAGGCTGAAAAGTATTTGCGCCATGCGCTTCGCATTCGGGAGATGAATCTCGGACCTGATCATCTCGCGGTGGCAGCCACTATGAACAGTCTGGCCGTTGTACTCAAGTCAAAAAATGAATACGGAGAAGCGGAAAATCTTCTCAACAATGCCATTGAGATCGCAAATTCTGCGTGTGGACCACAGAATCCATTAGGAATAACCGCCCGGGGCAATCTGGCCCTACTTTTCTCCAAACAGGGAAAATCCAGGGAAGCAGTTGACCTGGCGCATTGCGTGATGAGAGAGTTCGAAGAGGTATTGGGCGCCGACCATCCAGATAGCTTTACAACGATCAACAACCTGGCCGGCGTGTTGGAAGATCACGGGGATATGCAAAAAGCTGAGGAATTTTACCGCCAGGCTCTGGCTGCATCGGAGTCCAAAGTGGGCTCGATGCATCCTGCAGTAGCACAGGTGAAAGACAATCTTGCCGGACTTCTTGAGAAAAAGGGTGATCTACGGGCGGCGGCCAAGCTTCGCGAACAAGCTGTGGCGGTAATGGAGCAATACCCGGACAACCGACCTTCTGACCAGGTCAATCGGCTAAATCGCCTTGTGTCCCTGTGGGAAGACCTGGGCGAGGAAGACAAATCGGTAGAAGCGCTCCGCAAGCTGCTGAGTGTCTGGGAGAAAAGCCCGGCCGGCAACGACCGGGACAAGGCAGCGAACATGAGCAACCTTGCCCTCAAGCTGAAAAAAAGAAGTCGCTATGAGGAGGCTGAATCCATCTTCCGGGCCGCGCTTGAAACACTCCGTAAATGCCGCGGAACTGACGATCCAGATACTTTGCAGGTGCAAAAAAACATTGCGTCCCTGCTCTTTGACCGGGGAGACCTGACAGGCGCCCGAGAGCAATATAGCGATTTGTTCGAAAAACAGAAACAAAAACTTGGGGAAGACCATCCAGACGTAATTACCACGATGAGCCAGGTTGGGGCCGTAGCAAAGAAACTACGCGATTGGGATTTTGTTATCAGCATTCTGCGACGTACGATCCACTTACGAAGGAATGCGGCATTGACAGACGATCATCATTTCGTGGCGGACCTCTACAACCTGGCCGTGGCTTTACAGGCCAGAGCTGAGTATGATGAGGCCAAAGACCTTTATAGTGAGGCGCTGCCGATTGTGGAAAGAATATACGGTCCTGAAAACTACAGAACCCTATCCGTTTTGAACGGTCTGGAGAGTTTGCGATATTGACTGTTTGGTCAAGTGAGCAGGAAACCGGTTCGTTGGATCTGTCAACCCAAAGAGTTAAACAACTATAGGAGGTGAAATCATGGATGCAAAGCAAATCGAATACTTTAAAGGCCTTTTACGCTCCAAGGTACAGGAGCAGGTGACGCAGAATTCTGACAATCCGGAAATTTGCATGACCTTAAGGCAGCTTGCGGAGGAAATCCCTTTGACGCTATCGGTGGAGACAGCCGTCGAAACGGCACAGGAGGTGATTTCTTCAGAGAGAGATGACTTCGGGGTGACAAAGGAAACGTCCTGTAAGGATTTTCAGATAGCCACAACTTTCTTTCGTACAACGAGAATGCCTGTGGTCGCCCGTTCATTCCCCGGAGGTTACCTGGAATGGCTGGGGGACGCTTTCGAACGGGCCGATCAGCAGAAAGGCAATCCTGCTTTCGCGCATTGGATCATGGTGATGGACAATCAAAACGTACTCGTCCACCTGACAGTCACGCAACAAGATAAGAAAAAATTTAAAATTATTGCGTGGGACATCCTTAATCTGAAAGAAATGAAGCAACTCTACGGGGGTGATCCGAGACCTGAGAGGGTAAAAGCACAATGGGGTGCGTAGATATTTGGTATCCGATTTGCCAGAGACAGGGCCCCCAAAAAAAGTATTGTCCATCGCCAAAACCAAAGCTTTAAAAAACGTCAACTCAGAAAGGTGGTATACCGTTTAAACCGAAACCCTTGATAGGTGAGACATCGAATTGCATTGCTAATCATACCATTCCCTGTAGTGTAATGAATCTTTGAGTTGAGTCTTTGAGGCATTTTTTCAGAAACGATTCGGTGATTCTTACAATTTCATTGTGAGAACCTATCTCTCATAAATTCTGGAATTATTTGATAATAAAGATTTTATAAGTTGAATTGAAAATTTCAAATATCTTTGGATAGAATTTAAGAAAGGCGGTAGAATATGGGTATCCTAAACCATTTCAAGCGAAAATCAAGTTTGAGGATCCAAATAGAAAAGATATTGTCTGGTATGAACACCGGGCCGAATTTTGATCGGTCGGTATCCCTTGTTGAGACCCAAGTGATAAAAAGGTGTGAGTTACTGGATAAGAATCATAAGGATATAAGTGAAAAAAGCATAATGATAACCTATATCGAAGTAGTTATTGGAGCATATCAAGAAATACACCAGGAACTCCAAAGCTTGGAAGGCCCACACTTTGGACTACTTCCAGTCGAAATCTTAAAAAAGTATGGAAAACGAGTTACTCAGAAAGAGATTTTTGATGAAGCCATGAAAAGTGCCGTGCTTGGGCCTTTTGCCAGTTTGTTATAGCCAGTTTGTACGTAATTGGATGAAATACAGAATAATCTCTAAATGTATCCTATTCAAATTCCCTGGTAGATTCAGCAAAAAATGAGGGAATGAAAAAAGTTTGAAAAAGATGCATTTTTTGCGGGACAAATTGGAAGGATAATGTTATGATCAAAATGCGAGGGAACGCGGAAGGAAAGCACTTTTCGGATGTACCAGTCCACGACGGCTACCAGGTACATAAAGCCACGTTCCAAAGGGATAAACATTATATCTGCCGCCCACACCTGATTGGGGCGTTTACCAACACTTTTGATTACACCCGGCGCTATGAGTCCATACTCATGGCAGCTATTCAACTCGAACCATCCGCGCCCGTTACCGGTGCATGACGACACCGTTGTTGTCCTGAATGACGATATTGGAGAGGTTGACATTGGCTTCCTTTGCTGCTTCAATGTTCTTTATGATTATTTCAGTGGCAAGCATGCAGAGTCCCTTTTCCTTCTCATTGAATGAGCTCTTCCATATCCGGATTACGTTGCCCCTCTTTTCGCCGTCGACTCTGTCTTTGTGAGGTAGATTCTTGAGGTCGTGATGCGTGGTGGGTCTTTTTCCCCAGCGTATCTCCTGTGTCTTCAGGTCGATCCGAAATATCTCCTGCACGGTCTGGGCCAGATAAGCCAGCAGGTCCTGCTTCGTCTCTTCGGTCCATTTGAGGACATGAAATTGCCGTAGGGCGATCGGCAGACGATCTACGGTCACTTCACCAAACATTACAGTGATCACATTCCCGACTTTTCTCCCTGATCGCTTCTCATTGACGAAGGCCCCCCATTCAGATCTCACCCAATCACCAGTGACATTATCGGCAGTCGACGCAACGACGACCAGATGCTGAGCAGCGTCCAAGGCCTCATCTATCTCATTGCGGAAATCAGCGATTCCGGACCGCCGGATAGACTCCTCGCAGAAAAACGCCCTGAAATTCATCGCTTCCAGATACTCGAAAACCTCTCGCGCTTGTGAGTAGTCCTTGCTGTTACAGGAGATGAACAAATCGTACATCATGCGTTCTCCTAAGTTTTCCTATTCTCCCTTGAGCTTCTCAATGAACTGAGCAGCAATCCGAGACATGTCCGGATCATCGCTTTCCAGATGTCCATGAAGCAAATGCAGTGCCTGCTCCTCCAGATTTAAGGCCAGTGCTGTAATCCCCATACATCGCACGCGTGAAGAGTACTGTCCAGAAAGAAGTCTCCGCAAGGCGTCATTCTGCGGGTGCATCCGCTGTTTCTGACGGATATAGTAAGACATGGCATATAACCTTCATGATTGCAGTGAAAGGTCATTTGTCAGAAGCAAAAGCAGCGAATATTCAGTTTATAGAGTTGTTTTTTCCCTTTGAGAAATGACTTTGTCAGAAACTCCGGATGCTCCCCATTCTGCACCGTATCCTCCTTTGTCAGGGTCATCACGAACTCGACTGTCTCTCCCAATTGCCGCCAGTCACTGACCGTGGCATCAAGGTACGGGGACCTGGTATGCTCCAGCATGTATAGCAACTTCCGCCATGACTTCTCTATCGACTGGTTCCGCACCAAGAGGCATTCGAACATTTCCTTGACCTCGTTTTCCTGGATCCGCAACCAGCCTTTATCAAGCCCCCCGCTGACCATATTGGTTACGGTAACGAACTTCTGTAACGTTGGGGCTCCCATGGACCAGAAATGCTGCATATAGTACCAGAAGGTCTGCTGAGCCGGCGTTACGGCAAGACCCTCAAAATACGGCGCAGCGTTAGACAGAATGAAGACCGCTTGACCCCTGCGCACCGGATCTTCGGATTTTAGTAGGTCTAGGATTTTCCCAAGAACAGCTGGATCTGCTTCAATTTGTTCGCGTTTTTTAATGACTTTCTCATCATCATCTTTGAGTCCATCTAAGATTTCGTCTAAGTCAAATAACAGGTCATCATATTCAGTTTCATCCCTTTTTTACTTATCCTTAGCTTCTTCAACTTTCTCATTGATAAGAATGCAAGCATTCGCTTTTCTGAAAATAGAGCATAGCGCAGGACAATTTTTCTTGTCAATGGGCTGTGTATCACAATTATGTTCAAATGAGTTTTGACAGTCCACCACCGCCGCACCGATAGCTCTCTTCCGGAATACTTATAGACCACCACGTGCTTCGATTTAACCGCAGGGTCTGCAAAGAACCCCACGGGAGGGAGGTATTATCTGTCACTTCCGACGGCCTTGAAGATTGGTCATGGAAAGGGCCCATATGTTCGGAAAGATGTCGTTTTGGGTCCGGGCGTCATTATTGCATTTCCCATGAACTATCGGGAGTTTGAACGATAATAGCCGCATCATGGTATTGACGTGAACAGACATCCAGCGTGCCATTCATATGGAGGTCAATGCCGAAATAGAAGGTGTACATGTCGACGGGCAGCCGGGGAAAACGGATCATTTCGGTATCGCTCAGCTCAAAGAGCGGACCCTGATAGGTGAGCGCCAAACCTTGGACCATTGTGCCTGCGTTCAAATCAAAATAATAGATGAGACAGGCATCCCCCGTATTTGCTACCGCGGCAAACCACCAGTCGGCATTTTGGTTTCGGCGACCGTTCAGATCAAGCCGGATTGTTACGGCGACCGACTCTTCAGAGGAAACCGTCGCCGAACCATCGTGACCATTTACCATAATGCCTGGAATAACCAGTTGATCGTCAGCAACGATAATATCACAGTGGTGATTGTCATACAGGGCCTGCATCGCCTCTGCCGCATCCGAAAAATCTCCATTAACGTCGTGGCCGGGCCAGGACCAGGCCCACAACCCGGCATAGCCGTTGTTATAGGCATATTCGTAGGCCTCCCGGGTGGTCAGGGTGGTGCCTGGTTTGTATCCCTCCCCGAAATCGTAAAGCCCTTTTGCGGGGAATTCACCGATAACAATCGGTTTGTTGAGCTCCCAATAGGAGGCAGATCGGTGAAAAGGGGACCAGGCATCACCATAGTACTGCGGGAAGAAATGAACCTCATAAAAATCCAGTGTGCCCTTGGGGTACAATCCGTTTCCCGCCTTGATGAGACGGTCGTCCCGGTAATAGTTGGTAAATCCGTCCACATCACTGTTTGCCATGATATTCCAGGAACCGTTGGTTACTTTCGCTCCCGGCGATTCCCGGTGAATGGCGTCGGCCGACAGATTGATGAATTGCTGAATGTATTTCATTTCTGTTCGGACAGGGGTCCAGCCGAATTCAACGGTCATTCCTTCCGGTTCGTTGAAGATTTCCCAGCACAGCAGAGCCGGATGATCCTTCACCGCTCGGACCATGGGGAGCAGGGCCTTGTCAATATAGGCTCTTGTATGTGAAATATCTTCTATCAGCTTTTTGTTCCGAAAATGGTTTTCTTCCCCCGCATTGGGCTGCAGCATATCAAAAGACCATAAGCAAAAACACAAAAGCATACCGCGTTCACGAGCCAGATCAAGAGCTTTTTTGAGATTATTGATATCATTTGGGCTCAATCCGGACACCTTTCCCCCGGCGTCAAATTCCGGACTGTACCTGCCATTGGCATGAAGCCACCAGCGAAGCGAATTTCCCCCGGCCCGTGAGATGTCGTCCAGGGCCTTGGTAAATGTTTTTTCATCAAATGCACCCATATCGTTTCCAAAATCCATCCATGCCAGGTTCATTCCAGTGGAAAAAATGTCTCGGCCACGATGGGTGATCCTGCGGTTGTTATCGCAAAATCCGGCAGATTCAGACACAAACATTATTAATAGAACAGCCACAAAACACAAAATCTTTTTCATCGCTTCCTCCTTTCTTTTGACGGTCGCATCCTTTCTTTACTCATGGCTCATTGACCCCCATGACACTTGAAATATTTGCTTCAGACAGGGCTTTTCTCTGTGCATCGTATATCCCTTTGAGCTCAATGAATTTCACCCGCCCCGCCCGGGGCTCAAAGATATATGTCCGATTGTTCCGTGTTTCCCATATTTCCATGCCCGGATGCTTTGGTTTCCACCAATACCGGGTTGCCTCCATCGCCATGACAAGCATCGCCATTAGTGGAATATTGGAATTACTTCTTAAATGCCTGGCATCAACAGCCGTGAACAGAGCTTCATTGCCTTTATCGAAAAATTCTCTGATGTGAAGTAACTCCCGACTGTAGATGGTATCTCTCCCCGCCAACACGGTCACGTGTTTCCATCGGATCTTTTGATGCAAGGCAATCTCCCTTAACCTGAAAGGAAGCTCCGCCGCGGATCCGGTTACGAACATCAGACCATCTATTTTGCTGATTTTCCGGACCATTTCCCTGCCGAATGTTTTCTGAAATTTCGGGAACCAATCCGTCTCTATGGCAATCAACATTTCTTCCCCGGTATCCCTCAATTTTTTTGCGTACAAGCCTGTCATCGCCAATTCTCGAAAATGCTGCACCCATTTAATGTCGGCGATTTCAAGCGCTTCCGTTTTCCACCGCAGCAACGTGACCTCTTCGGCGCCGTATTTAAAACCTGCGACTATCCTCCGAATCTCGCCTGCTTTCCCCCCCCTTTCGTGGGTGGGGCTGCATACTTTTGCGCTGGTTTTTACACCTGGCCCGTCCGGTTCTGAAACGACCACAACCCCGGCCTTTACAAGGGTTGCGAGGTTCCGGCAAAACATGTTGGAATCCGGATCCTTGAAGGAACTTACCATTTCTTTGACAGAGACAGGCCGTGGTTGCCATTGCCGAGTTTCGAATTGTTTTAGAAGTAAAAGAAATATGGAAGACGGCGTCGGATCCCTCCTCATCAAGCGCCGGGGGAAAACCGATAGCGGGGAATCCTTCGCTCCTATCTGAAAAACATGGAACAACGCCACGAGGTGTCTTGGCAGTTTTTCCAATTCCCTTTCTTCTAAACCACGCGTAAACGGTTTGTGTTGTTCTAGAAAAACCCGCACGCTGTCTTCAGAAGGCATCAGGCTGTTTTCCACCGCGGCAAACCAGAAAAACAACATTGAAAGAACATTCACATACCGGTGTCCTCGTCCTCTCTCACCCTGTGCCCATCGGCGATCCGTATTTAGGGTTATTCCCCGGAATTCTAACCTGAAAGCGCCGCGCAGCAAAAATATTGCGATGGAATGAAGGATCGATTCATAAATATTCCCAAGTTTTTTCTTTTTGGCGGTCTTAGTAGTTTTAACACTATGTTCAATTTGCTGTTTCAGACCCGCGTCGCGCTCAGGACAGTCCGGAATATCCCCTTTCTCCCCTTTTAGCCCACGAAATACATAGAGCATTTTCACAAAATTCCGATTGAAAATGATGAGACCCTGTCTGGAGTTTTCCATTTTCGGCATCATGGTAGCAATTGCTATCGGATGGATGCAGTCAGATAAGGGACCGATCATTGTTTTATACGGCAAAAAACAGGGCAGGATCTTTATTTTGTTACCCCTCCTTCGATTATAGAAGACCATCTCGCGTGCTAAGGTGGTAATCAGGATGTTGTTTATGTCATCCATAATTCCTGCTTTTTCACAATCGGACATGTTTATATGCCTTAGATCAAACACATTCCTGTGAGAAGATCGTGAGAACATGATCCCATTTTCATTTGAAAATCCGGATTCCATGAACTCAAAAAACCTCTTGTATTTCGAATTGAAGCTTTCCAGATCAACAACATCTCCCTCATTGCAAAACATGATGAATGCCTTTAGGAGTCCATCACGGAGAAACCAAAACATACCCGGGTCCACCTCATGAAGCGCAGGTTCAAGCATTTGCCATGCCCTGTTTCTATCATCCATCACCCCATCTGAAACGATACCGCCGACTGTAAAGGGGGCGCTGTCTTTCAGAAAAACCTTTCCGTTCCTGATGCGAAATCTTTCCTTTTTCACCAACCCTTCGATCCTGTTTTTGAGATGGGATAGATCCATTTTTGAAAGAAATGCCACTGCGATTTGAACGAACGGGTCATTCATAACGACAACCGGCTGTTTTCGCCATTTAGCGGATCTACAACCGATTGACCTCGTTTTGTTTTCTGAAATATCTGCTTTTTGTCTTTTATGTACCATATCCATGATCGAAGCATGATTCATGCCAGAAAAAGTCCACCAGACAGAATAGCGTTTAAGAACAGGGTCTTATGAAATGTGCGGCGAAGCGAAGGACAAATCGAAAACGTCGAGTTCTCAACGGATTCATAATTCCTTTTGTTAAACTCGACGCAATGGAATCTAAGGGGGTCAGGAGGGTTTATATCAACAGAGATGCCTTTTCATTTCCCTGGCGGATAACATGTAGGCTGAAATGATGTCGCCGGTGGCTTCATCCACTTCAGATCTGGATCGATCGAAAATGGCATTTGCGCCCAAACTGAGGGCGTCTTTGAGGATATCCTGAAAGGTCATGTTGGTCAGGGCGATTATGGGAATGTCCGTACCGTAGTTTTGCATGGACAAAACATCCTCGGCAATGCCAGGCTTCGTCTCTCTAAGAACATCTTCAAACTTGCCTTTGAAGGTTTCTGAAGTAATCAGGGCATGGTCCCGGCGCAGTTTCTTCAGAAATGCCAGCAGGTCTTCTCTGTGGGTTCCGGCCAAATTCAAATCAAGGATAACGCCGATGGGCCAGGCATGAATCGTTTTGATCAGCAGGTCATCCGGCATCTCTTTGATCCGGTCGCAGGGAAACGACAGGAGGCGCCTCGTTTCATCTTCACTTAGCGAGGTGATGATATCGGCCTCTGGAAAGACGGATTCGAAGTCCTTCACGAAATGGTTCAGATAGCGCCATGACCCGTCATCGTTTTTCTCCCGGGAATGATCATCAACCCACAAAAATTTCATCTTTTCCTTATTCATCCGTTGCTGGGTCATCTTTTCTCAGTCCTCCAGGCAGATTTACGGTAAATGTCAGTATGTTTGTCCCATTGCTGGTTTGAGAATCTACATCGATGGTTCCCCCATTTTCAAGCACGAATTCCCGCACCATATACAGGCCGAATCCGCGTGTTCCGCTGGTGGAAACGGGCTGTCCCTTTTTGAAAGCCTTTCGGGCTTCCCTGGGCAATTGGCCGGTATTGGAAATAGTGACAACAATATTTTCATTTTCCATTTTCATTTCGAGCGCAACCCAGCCTTCCCCTTCGGCCTCGTTATGTTCGATGCTATTGGAGATCAGGTTCCGAAACACGCTGGATATGGCCTTTTCATCCGCTTTCAAAAAGCAACCATCCAATAGCTGGGATTTCAATTGGACTTTCTTGGCTTCCGCCTCACTTTCGTAGAGACGGATCAGGTCTCCGATGACCGTGGTCAGATTTACGGTGTCCTTTTGAAGAACCCCTCGCCTTAGCTTCATATGTTCAAGATAGTTCAAGTCGTCGATCTGTTTGGCGTAACGGGAAAAATTGATGACAATTTGCTTGATTTTGTCCTGTAACCGTATGCCTGAGGTCCCCCCCGCCTCTTTCTGGTCTGTGATGCCCTTGGCAATTTCCGAGGCATCCCTCAAGAGCGCCTGAATCGGATTGAGCTGATTTTTCAGGTCATGTACCATAATCCGGCGGAGCCGGGTTTCCTGTGTGGCATCGCTTATGAGCACCAGCCACCCGACCTTGTACCCATTGACATCTTCAATGGGTGAGATAAAGACCCGACAATATTCAGATCCCGATATGGTCACATTCCGTTCCAGGCTTTCACCGGTCCGGCAGGCCTGTTCATATACGGCGGAGAGTTCATCACAATCAAGCGCACTGATCCCTTGCTGATTGAGCTCTTCCGCATTTTTGTGAAACATCTCAACTGCTTTCCTGGTAATGAGAGATATCCTGCCGTCTTGATCCGTGATCAAAAAACCCCCTTTGAAGTTGGCCAGAAATGACAGCACCCTGGGACTGTTCGCAATCAATGAACTCATCTTGTGGTGCAAGGTCAGCCTGTCAAAAAACACCTTCAGGACGCTTTTTATCAATTCCATATATCCCTGATGCCTCTCCGTCGGCTGCATGTGGAGGTAGTAGCGTGCAAGAATCAGCGTGGTTTGATCATTGACAATCACCCTGTCCCCATAAGAGACAAGAAATTCCGAAATATCCTCAGCCGTATCGACTTTACGCGTAGCGCCGATGACAATGGAATCACTCTTCCAATCGGTGGGGGAAAGCGACATGCTCCGGGTCCGATCCATATCCTTTCGGATTCCGCCGATCAGCCCGTGTCCCATATTAACGCCGGCTCTGATAAAAAGTCTGACTCCCGACGGCGTGAATATGGTAAGCGCCACCATGTCCGCCTGTGTTGCATGAAATATGTGGTCTATCGCCAGTGAGGCAATTTCACTGCTGTTTTCACTCCGAACCGTCAGGTCCTGCATGAGTCTGGCTATGGAAGAGATGCTGGTCTGCGGCATGGCCAAGTCTCCCCTTTCAAAAGTACAATTTCACATATTTCCGTTGAGTGTCCCATATTTTGCTTCCGAATTCCACTTGCCATCCGGCGTGTATTCAACTGCCAATCCATCAATCTACAGGCATAGGGGGAAACTTATCTTTTCCATCCATAATGTGCAAGCCCGGGTCGGCCTGATGTATGCCGTAGGAAGGAGCATATTAAGCCAAAAATCGCATCTCTGAAAATGGAAACCCGTAAAGTGCCCTGCAGAATCTTACACTGATCGTCCCCCCCCCCCCCCAACGGTGACTGGTACACCATACAGTTTCCCGTCAGGTGCCATCGTCACGTTAAACGGATTTTCAGGGACCTTCAGTGCACAAATCTCAGCTCTGCTCTCCGGCAACGTTTTGCCTATCAATGGGGTGGCATATTCCCATGTATATCTGGTACCTTTCCGAGGGATAGATGTTGGGGAGGAGAGTGAGCTCTTTAGGGTTAGCTGGACTCTCCTCCCCAACTCTATAACTCGGGACACCATTACATATTTTGTTGATGACCAAGGTCACCGAGTCTTGACAAAAGGTAGGTGAAACTCCACTTTCATATTTAGCCATCCGGATACACCGGTGGCACATTTAAGAGCAGTCTGGAATGAATCAGCTGCATATGAAAGGAGGAGCTTCACCATGAAAAAGAAAAATATTTATGTAAACCAAAGTCAAGAATTGCTTAGGCTTTTTGAAGAAGCCGCAAACAGTGCAAAAGTTATGTGCGTACCAATGGATTACGCTAAAAAGGACCATGTTGTTATGTTTTGTGATGGTCAGGGGCATATTTTCAGAAAACCATTTTCTGTTAAGAACTCGGCCGAAGGGATCCAATACCTTGCCGAACAGGTAACTCGATCTTGCCACCGTCGAAAAATAGATCTTAAACGTGTCTTTCTTGGCGGTGAAGACGTCGGCTCATATGCCGAAAATTTTGGTACAGTACATTGGCAGGTTAAAAACTTGGTGATATATTCAAGTCTGAGAAATTTGTAAAACTGAGATATGGTTTTGATATTACAAGGATTATTCGTATTCAGAAACCTGAGAATAATAGCAGTTATGTTGCGGTCTGAACAGAACCGAATTGTTCGAAATTCGATGATTCCTAACACCCATTTCAGAGAGAGTCAACATCGGTGATTTGTTGGTATGGTCCCAGGTTTCAATTTGAAGCCTAAAATCAGGATCTTCAACCTTTTGTAGATGTAAAAATAGTGACCATAAGTTGAAATACTATTCCCAACTCAATCCCTGAACCTAAGCCTAAACACGCCTTAAAACCGGCCCCAAATCTGTAATCCCCTGGAATATCATTTGAATGCCATCCTGTTTTATGCTTTTCATTCCATCTTTCAAGCCCTGCTCAAAAAGCGATTCAGTGTCGGCATTTTCCCCTATGATCCTTTTTAATCCGGGGGTCCCTTGCAACAGTTCATGAAGAGCTGTCGTGCCTCGATAACCTGTGCGAGCACACGCGTGGCAGCCATTCGCCCTGAACAATCTCAATTCTTCAGAATAGGGCTTTGCCAGATCTCTTTCGAAATCCTCGGGACCGTATGCCTGTACCAGTTTGTCATACTCCTCCCTCGATGGATGATATTCCTCCTTACATTCGGTGCAAAGGGTTCTGATAAAAACCTGACATAGAACGCCAAGGAACGCATTTGAGAAATTGCGGGCGCTCACTCCCATTTCCAGTATACCTGTTACGGCTTCGGCCGCGCTGTTGGCAGGGAGTTTGGAAAGGACCAAACATCCTCTGAGGGATGCGTCAATTGCGATAGTGGCTATTTTCCCGTTTCTAATTTCCTGGACCGTAACCGCATCAGGGTCGGCAAGCAGGACCGCCTGCATGACGTCGGCAAAATCAGGACCTGTTTTGGGATTTACCGCCACCTGACGAATTCCTTCCAGAATAGCATCCACAGGTTCTTCTACCGCCCATATTTTAATTTCGGGTTTATTGATATGTCCCAGGGCTGACCGGAGGGTCGAGGCTATGCCGTTTTTCGAAGGCCCTACCACCAAAACGATTCCATAAGATCGGGTAATCATCTCTATAAAAGCAGCGTGAACCTTTGCACTCATTCCCATCTTATCGAGAGGGAACGGTTCACGTCTGGAAAAGATATGCATTGTCACATCTTCATTTTGCCCGGTCGTGGGAATGGTGACGATGCGGAGTTGAATATCCAAGGGTGCGTATTTCCTGAAATTGATCTTTCCATATTGTGGTTTGTTTTTTTCGGATATGTTCAGGTCCGCCATGCTCTTCAGGCGTGAAACAATGCCCTGCTTGAATGCATGAGGAACAGTCTGGTAAATCTGACAGGCTCCACCTATTCTTAATCTTATCATGGTATCGGCTTTACCCTGACGAGGTTCGATGTGTATATCGGAAGCGCCTCGCGTGTAAGCATCCGCGATCATCTTATTGACAACCTGGGCTGTCACGCTATCATTTTCAGACATAGCATCTCGCTTTTCATCATCATTCACATCCTCGAACGATTCCAATTGCTCTAAGATTTCTTCAATACCCGACATTTTCGACTCCTTTGAGATATTAAAATACAAAGAGGTTACCATTCTCCATCAGAGAAACCGAAGCAACCAAAAATCGGCGACCAAAATTTGAAATTCCGCACCCGGTCCTCCCGTCAATCGGTAACGGAAACGCTGACAAAATCAAAATGCAATGAACAAGCGTCCACGATTCCATCCATATTGAGATCAACGACGAAATAGAAGGTATATTTTCCCATGGGCAGATTGGAGAAACTCACCAATTGAACATCGGTCAAATCAAAAAGAGGCCCCTGGTACGTGGGCGACAGGCCCTGAACCATTGAACCACTGCTTAAATTGAAATGATAGATGGTATTGGAAGACGTAATAACCGCCAGCCACCAATCGGCATTTTGGCCGTTACGGCCATTCAAACCAAGCCCAACAGTTACGGTTACCGGTTTTCCGAACGAAACCGTCACGGCGTCTTCTCGGCCGTTGACAGCGATGAGGGGCAGAATCAGCGAATCGTCTGTAATGACAAGATCGCAATGGTGAAACTTAAAGAGGTATTGCATCCCCGGGACCGCATCCTGAAATTGCCCATTGATGTCATGACCGACCCACGACCAGCTCCAGATCCCTGCATAGCCGTTATCGTAAGCATACGCGTAAGCCTCTTCGGTGGTCAGGGTGGTGCCGGGTTTGTAGCCTTCCCCAAAATCGTAAAGCCCCCTGGCGGGGAATTCGCCGATGACAATCGGTTTGTCGAGGTTCCAATGGGACGCTGGATGGTGAAAAGGGGAATAGGCATCTCCGTAGTGCTGCGGAAAAAAGTGAACCTGATAAAAATCCAGCGTGCCTTTGGGGTATAGCCCGTTTCCAGCCGCGATCAGGCGATCGTCCCTGTAATAGTTCGTAAACCCGTCCACATCGCTCGAAGCCATGATGTTCCACGAACCATTGGTCACTTTAGCTTCCGGCGCCTCCCGATGGATGGCATCAGCCGTTATGTTGATGAATTGCCGGATGTATTTCATCTCTGTTCTGACGGGCGTCCACCCAAACTCAATGGTCATCCCTTCCGGCTCATTAAAGATTTCCCAGGCCAGGAGCGCCGGGTGATCCTTCAGCGCCCGAACCATGGGTATCAGTGCATTATCAATGTAGGCCCTTGTATATTCAACCTCTTCTATCAACTTCTTGTTTCTGGGATGGTTTTCTTCCCCCGCGTTGGGTTGCAGCATATCGAAAGACCACAAGCAGAGGCACAAAACCATTCCACGTTCCCTGGCCAAATCGAGAGCCCTTTTCAGATTGTTGATATCATCCGGGCCCAACCCGCGTACTTTCCCCTCGGCGTCAAACTGCGGGCTGTACCTGCCATTGGTATGGAGCCACCAGCGAAGCGTATTCCCGCCAGCCCGTGAGATGTCTTCCAAGGCGGAAATAAATTTCGCTTCATCAAAACCGCCCGTATCATTTCCAAAGTCCATCCACGCGAGATTCATTCCGCTGGTAAAAATGTCTTTTTCGGAATGGTTGATTCTGTTGACGACAGCACTGAATGCCGTCGGTTCGCACGCAAAGCCTATCATCTGAAAAACCAGGAACAGCATAACTTTTTTCATTGTTTTCTCCTTTCCCGCACCGATTGCACCGGATAACACTTTATCCCGCAGGGTTGTTTCCATTTCAAGCCGATCCATTCGGATTGACCGCCCCTTTAACCCTGCGGCAATATTTTTATGCCGCAGTTCACAAAAGAAACAGTCTTCTCAGGATCAATGGGGGACCATCCCACCCTGATTTTGTTTTTCAATAGTTCTCTGCGTGCCAGCCTGAACAATCGAAAGGCCTTTTCATCGGGGCTTACAACGAAGTAAACAAAGTAACTATCGTCTTCCTCATTGCTTTTTCTAAGTCTTCTCAATTCATTCAATATCGAGGGTATGTTTTCCCCTGTTATTCCGGGAGACCGCCCCTTCATTCTACATGTGATGCGGCTACGGTCCGCAGTATAATGAAAATATCGCGTTTCTACCGCTAATGTTCGGGAAGTATTTTTACTTCTCAATTTTTTGAACGCCTGGTTTTTCTCGAAAGGATAGATCCCTTCAGACGTCACGGCAAAAAGATAATGCGCACTTTTACCCGCAGACTGTTCCATCGGGGTAAAAACATCGTAAACTTTTTCTTTGACAACCAGGGCGGATATTATGGCCATCAGTAATAACACGCCAATAAGATTGCAAACGACATCGAGGAAACACTCGATGGAGTTTGTTTGACCGTCATGCGTGCCCCTTCTCCTTCCCATGTCAGTACACAATCTCCCAGTTGCCGTCAATGGGTTCGTAGCCAAGTTTCAGACCTAACTGTTTGGCCGCTGCTCTCACATACCTGAAAGATTTGTATCCATCCGGTTTGATAAGTGCAAGTAGATAGACGTTAGGCCCGCATTTGTCAGCTGCAATTCGGACTTCCCCATGAAAAAAGGATTGCATCCGCACTTCCGCAATTGGAATGCGGGTCTTGTGCAGCAGAATATGATTCTCGGAACATATAACAAACAGCGGGTCAGCTTTTTTTTGATCCCATGCGATATCTTCTTCTCTTGGAACCACCCTGACTTTTACGCCTTCATCCCCGGTCATACTCAATGAAAGTATGATATTGATCAGGATTATCACACCCATAAGCCCCGTCAAAACGTCCATGAACGGCAAAAACCCCGAGGACCTGTCCATATCCATCACTCCTGCCTTTAAACATCACTCCTGGATAATCCGAAATTCCCTGGGCCTGCCGAGTTCCTTTACCGCTGTTGTTAAATCCCGGCTTGCCCCGGTTATGGCTCTTAACGTCCCGGAAAAATCTCCCAACCCGGAAATGGATTGAGCTGCAAGTTCGAGCACTTTCCGATCGTCTGCCGTGATTTTGTTTTGTTTCACAACTTCCACTAGGGATCTTGTGTGTTTTTCAAGACCCGTAAGCATTCTGGAAAACCGGGGCTGCTTTTCACGGATCGAAAGGGTTTTCATCAGGTTGAGAGCTGTTCGATCGAACCGGTCCAGAGATTTATTCTCCCTGCGCTGAAGATAAGCCATGAAGCCCGTGATGATAATCGCAAAGAATATCCCAAGAAGGGTCGTGTCAAAAGCGACTCCCAATCCTCCCGTTATGGCCCCCAAACTTTCTTTTATTTGGCCGATGTTGTTTACATCGCCCATGATTCCCGTGAAATTGCTCAGACTCTGCGCAATGCCCCAAACCGTGCCCAAGAAACCAAGCATGGGAACCGCCCACGCGAGCGCCTGGGGAACCCTGTAGGAATTGGCTGCATCCTGGGCATCCAGATCGGACAGTATCCGGCAACGATTCAAGGCAAATTCGGGCGACACTTCAAAACAGTCCCTTACCATCTGAGATATTCTTTTTTCCTCCATGCCTTTTGGCAATAGATTCAGGAAATCGCGAAGCTCCGATTCCTGTTTTGAAAAAAGATCCGCCACCTTTTTATAGATCACGCCACATCGTGGACATTCCAGCGGAGAAAAAAACATTTCATCTTTACTTTTCCGTTCGTACCCGCATTCCAGACATTTTCCCTCAGATTTCTCCACAGGTTCGGATCCTGCGTACTTTGCGACAGACAAAAACCTATCGTAGTGCTTCCGGATAAACGACCGGATCTCTTCATTATGTTTCCCGGAAATCCTCAGGTTGTGAAGCTTGCCCATGAGGATGGCCATTGCCCAGGCCGACGCAAGCAGGATAATATGCGGGATATGACCCCTCTCGAAAACGATCTCGCGCAACCGGCTTCCGTCGGACAAGGCCAGGATATAGAACATTATCAGCATCGCAGCCCCGTACAGGACAACCCGCCCGGGTGAAAACTCTTTTGAATCCTTCTTTCCGTGATCAGGCATAAATATTCTCCTGCTTACAAAGATATGATCGAAAATCAGACCGTTTCTTATTTCGACTGCAACCACCCTCATTGTCCCATCCCCTGCGTACCCGGGTGAATTTTTCAAAGGTAGTCCCTTGCTTTCAGTCTAGGACTATTGATACAGCAAGATTCAGGCCAAGCGGTGTAACTAACTGAAAATGCGAACTTACACTCCGAAGCAATTTTATTTCGTTGAGTTCGACGATATCGTTGAAATGACTTCTTTATAACTCGACGGCAGAGTGCCGGCTGGAGTTCATGCCGGCATAAAGTGTGTAACGAATGACAAAAAAGAGCATGCGATTTTCGCCTGTTTCTGGTACCATGCCGAATGCCTCAATTTGATGCGGATAAGGGTTCCATACCCATTTCAATCCTTCTGGCGGTCCTGATCATTGGGGGCGGCTTGGCGTTATACCTGTATCTTGGAAAGAAACCGGCAAAACCCCTTCCCACCCCAACGCGCCAAAGCCAACGCGCAAACATAAAACCAGCCAAGATTCCGGATGTTGCGCCTCATGGGATAGACGATCAGTTCTACGATTTCGAAAAAACCATGGACCGCTACTACCGGAGCGATCCGATCAATCTGTCACATGCATCGGTAAATCGATCAGTTGATGATTACAATGAATGGGTTCGGTCGGAAAAAGAGAAAAGCGAATCGGAAAAGGCTGAACTGGACGGGGAACTGCAATCATTGCGCCGGATTGGGGCACAAATAAAAGACTTCGATAAACGTCTTGAGACGAACAAACCCGACCCGCGCGACAAGAGGTCCGTCCGGGCTTACAATGCCATGGTGGCACAACGAAATGAACTGGTGAAGCGGCACAACGAAGCGGGCAAGGCATACGGCGAGAGGCAGAAGGCCTATAACCAAACAGTTAACAGGTTCAACCGGGAATCGACTGCCCGACAGGATAGCATTGAAGCGGCAAAGCGGGACGCACAGGAAGAAGTGAAAGATTATGAACAGTGGGTCGACGCTCAGGAAGACCTGGCCTTTTTTGCAAACCTGAACCGTTTTTATGCCCGCCTTCATCAAAAGAAACGGAGTGTGGGCGAAAGCAGGGAGCTGGATGCGGATATCCGCCGGGTGCAAAGCATTCGGCGGGAGCTTGGGGCCTACGCCATTAAAAGCCATGAAAGCCGGAAAGCCGGGTTGGTCATCGTAAAAGCCTTGTTAGATCGAAAAGAGGAATGTTTTTTTATCGTCGATACCGGCGCATCGCTGGTCACACTCAGCCAGGCCCTTGTGGAAACGCTCGGGCTGACGGACCGCCTCGGAGACGAAATCCGGATTACCCTGGCGGGCGGAACACAGGTCAAGGGGCGCGAACTCGTTATTCCTGAGATGACAGTCCTGGGCAGGACGGCGCGGGATATCGATGCAGTGGTCCTAGGTGAGTCAGCCGTGGGAGTGGATGGGCTGTTGGGGCAGAGCTTTCTCGATCGGTTCGCCTACAGCATAAACAAATCCCACCCTGATAAATTGATTTTAGATTAGAAGATTATTAAGATTTATAAGATTTTTAAGACTCGGGAAGCATGGGGTAGGGAAGATATGACAGGATTTACGCCCGTGACAGCCAGGCTTTTACACCAAACCCGCCCAAATCTGCGTGCATCCGCGTTAATCCGCGTCCAAATAGTCAGCCTTTAATTGAGCATTGACTTTAGATCATCGGAGCTCTTTGCAACCTTGATCTCCCTCATTATCGTTTTCAGTTTGTTGATATCATTGATGCTTCGGATTTGAGGCATAAAATTCAGGCCGTCTTTTCCGAATTTAAGATCAAGGTCCAACTCGATGCTTTCCAGGATACTCTCTATCGCAATCTGAATTCCCTGAGCGTATCCTTTCTTTTCTCCTTCCATCCTTAATTCATCAGCAATTGTCATGATTACATCTCCTTGTTTATCGGATAAGGACTTTTTCAATATTTTGTCGATTTCGCCCGCACCCATTTGTTCCATAGTGCTGAATAAATACCTGATGATTGTTTCCAGATATTGAAGGCCCGTGGATTTATCCATAAGCTCCCGAAGGAGAGACAAAATCCCCGGCAGTTTGTCAGCGATATCGGCGTCAAAAATATGCTTTAAGAGCAAGAGAACGGTTTTGGAAAGTACCGTTCCCTTTATGTCTTCATCCGAATATCTGCTCAGGTCATAAAGGATGAATCTGAAATCCGGAATGTAGTCGGCCAGTTGATCATACGGGCCTGAAATCATGGAAAAGAGGTCTGTGCCGAATTTCCATTTTGAACGGCCATGATAAAGCACCAGCGGGATAACAATCGGCAAAGGTTTTGACTTGTTCTGTTTCAGGTGCAAACGCCAGATTTTCAGGATATATTCAAGAAGCTGGAGGTGGATCAGTTTATCCGCGTAGCTTTTATGCTCAAATAACAGATAAACATACCCTGGGGCACCCTTAAAATCGACCATGTAAAGCAGGTCCGAAAAATATTCTTTAAGTTCTTTTTCAACAAAGGAATCCTTTGAAATTTCAAGGGAATCCATGTCAACCAGTTCAAGGACATTATCCGGCAGATAGTTCATGAGAAAACTACGGGCATTCTCCTTATTGCTCCATGTTTCCCGGAACAGTTTGTCATGCGCATTGTAAACCTGGTCCATCAAAAAAACCCCTTGAAGGAAACAATAAAGAGATACAATAGCACGCTTTATTCGGCGAGTAAACCTTGGTTTCGATTCATAAGATTTGGAAGATTCGTAAGAGCCGGGAATGATGAAGCAGGGGAAAATCCGACAGGATAACCCCGCATTCCGCGGGGCAGGCATGAATTTACGTGACAGCCGGGCTTTTGCACTAAACCAGACCAAATCCGCGTGCATCCGCGTTAATCCGCGTCCTATTTTAGTTTTTGCGCCTTTTGTGTCTTTTTGCAGCAATTTTCCAAACTCCCCTTAACTCAGTCGCAGACCCTGGAGAAATAGAAACATTGACATCTTTTGGAGGCCATTCAGGGCTGTCTTTCCGTTGAATGGCCGGTTTTTCTGTTGCCAAACCCGGCCGTTGCTGCTAATTTGTCTTGACTAATGGCCGTGATTCTCGTGCAGGTCTAAGTACACGAAAGGACAAATCAATGCAATTTCTGGGCAGAGTACAGGAAAAAGCACTCCTGCGTAGCGGGTCAAATGAGACAAACGGCTCGTATCTTTCCGTTATCTATGGACGAAGACGCATTGGGAAAACCCGTCTTGTCGAGGAATCCTTCAAGGATAGCAGGCTGCTCAAATTTGAGGGGCTGGAGGGGCAGCCGACCAATGAGCAGCAGCGACAGTTCTTGGCACGGCTTGCCGAATTGAGCGGAAAACCGGAACATAGGCTGATAAAGACTTCCCATTGGACTGACATTCTCATCATCCTGTCCAATTATCTGTCGGAATACGCAGACAATAAGAAACCCGTCGTCGTTTTCTTCGATGAATTCCAGTGGATGGCATCAGGTCGGACCAGGCTTGTCAGCGACCTGAAGTATGTGTGGGACAACTACTTCATGAAGAATAACAGGGTGCACCTGGTGCTTTGCGGGTCCGTTTGTTCTTTTCTCGTGAAAAAGGTGATCCGATCAAAGGCGTTGTATGGCCGCATTAACCTGGAGATCAACCTGAGACAACTGCAACTGCCCGAAATAAGGAATGTGTTTCAGCCAAAGAGATCTCTGCGGGATGTTGTCGAACTGTATATGGCCCTGGGGGGTGTCCCCCAGTATCTTGAGATGGTGGACCCGTCTCAGTCCGTAATGGCTAATCTGGAACGGCTGTGTTTTTCGCGGAACGGATATCTGGTCAATGAGTTTGAAAGGATCTTCGCAAGTCACTTTGGAACAAATCAGCATTACAGAAGAATCCTGATGCACCTGGCAAGGCATTCTTTCGCCTCCCGGGAAAAACTTCAGGCGGCGTGCAACCTGGCTTCCGGCGGAAGAGTAACAGGATACCTCGAGGATCTTGAAATGGCCGGGCTTGTGGAGAGATACACTCCGGTTGACAAGCCCCGCGCCACCCGGGTTACCCGGTACCGGATCGTAGACCCCTACCTGCTGTTCTATTTTCGTTTCATTCAGCCCTCGTTAAAAAAAATCAGAGAATCGACGACCGAGCCGGTTTTGTCCCGGTTTGCGCCTGACCGCAGGCATGACGTCTGGCGCGGTCTGGCCTTTGAAGCCGTATGCTTCCAACACAGCCGTATTGTCGCTGAAAAACTCGGGTTCTCTGCCGTCAACTATGAATGCGGTTCATGGTTTTCGCAAGCCCCGGGTCAGGCGCGGCATCAGATTGATCTCTTGTTCGTAAGGGCGGACAGGGTCATTACCCTGTGCGAGATCAAATTTCAAGACCGGAAAATCGGCAAAGGCATTATTGCTGAAGTGGAAAAGAAGCGGCAGGGTCTCGCCAACCCGAAGCGTTTCACCATAGAGACCGTTTTGATTACCGCTTCGGATGTTACGGAGGACCTCAAAAAGGAGAAGTATTTCAATCGGATTATCCAACTTGAAGATCTCTTCGGAGTGTGAGGCCTTTCTTTTGTCCGTGTTGGTAAATATTCGGCTTCCGGTTTCATATTCAGGTCTTATACATGTTCCATTTGTAAGATTCAAAAAGGATGAAGCAGGAAAAATCCGACAGGATAACCCCGCATTCCGCGGGGCAGGCATGGATTTACGTGATAACCGGGCTTTTACACTAAGTCAAATCCGCGTTTATCCGCGTGCATCCGCGTTCTATTTTAGTTTTTGTGCCTTTTGTGCGGCTATTTTTCAAACTCCCCTTGGCATAAAAATTGCTTTCTGGTAATTTGGGGTGTCGGTTACGTGAGTTATATACCACATGTCATTTTGGTTTCAGGTAACCAGGAACAAAAAGGCGAATGTACTTCGGCGGTCTCTTCTCCCGGAGCCTCTGGGCCCTCCTGCTGTTCATGGGACTGAAAGGCAGGGCCGACATCATCATGCATTTCTACAAGTGCGGGGGTGAAGTTACGCAATCGGAGTCTTATTAATAATAAGGATACGTTGAATCCGGATTTTTTTAGGAGCGGATCATGTTTTTAAAATGGAAGACAATCAAGGTGTTCATTTCCTCGACGTTTCGTGACATGAACGCCGAGCGGGATCATCTTATTAAAGTGGTTTTTCCCGAACTCCGGGAGAAACTCTTTGCCCACAGGATTCACCTCGTGGACATTGATCTCAGGTGGGGAGTTACAAGAAAGCAGGCGGAAAATGACCTGGCCCTCGACTTGTGTCTGCGGCAGATTGACGAATGCAGGCCCTACTTCATCGGCATCCTGGGCGAACGTTACGGATGGGTGCCTCTCGCGCCTCCGGACCTGGAAGAATCAAAGTATGGCTGGGTTCAGTCCCTAACCGGGCGCTCGATAACGGAACTGGAAATCGTGCATGGCGTGCTCCGCAATCCTGACATGAAAGGGCTCGCCTTCTTCTACTTCCGGGACCCGGGTTTCATCGGGCTCCTGTCCCCGGAAAAGCAGTCAATATACATGGAAGGACCCACGGAAGAGGAAACGCTAAACCTCTCCCCCTGGGAAGCCGAGGCACAAGCCGCGGAAAGGAGGAAGAAACTCAAACGCCTCAAGGATAAAATCCGTGCCGGTGCCTGCCTCGTTATGGATCCCTATCCTGCGGGGTGGGATACGAATGCTGTTGATCCTTCTACAGGAACTGCTGGCCGCCTTGTGGGTCTTGAGGCGTTCGGGGAAAGAATCCTCAAGCAGCTCTGGCAGGCAATCAAAGAGGAACACCATCTTGGGGAAACGGCCGGCGAATCTCCTGTAACCGATCCCCTGGCCGCCGAAGAGGATATTCAGGAACGGTTCATGGAATCGCGGCTGCGCGTATATGTCGGCAGGGAGGACATCCAGGAAAAACTGCGCAATTTTGCTTCCGGTTCCGGCAGCCTTCCCTGCCTGGTTACCGGTCCCGCCGGTTCCGGAAAGACGGCCGCCCTGGCCCGTTTTGTTCACTCATTGAGGCGAACGGGCCGCTCCGGTCAACTTGTAATTCCACATTTCATCGGTGCCGGACCGGCTTCCATCAGCCTTCGCCGCATGCTGCGCCGCCTCTGCCTTCTGCTCGGGAAGTTTTTCGGTGTCCTGGAGCCGGTTCCGGAAGACATCAATGATCTGATCAACGCCTTCCGGAAAATCCTGGAGCAGACGTCACGCAATTCCCGAGTTATCCTGGTCATCGATGCTCTTAACGAGTTGGATGAAACCGACAACGCTCAATCCTTGAACTGGCTTCCCCGCAATCTCCCTCCATACGTCCGCCTTGTGGTCAGCTACATCGATGATCCCGCCGGCAGGGGGCAGGTCTTGCAGGCCTTTTCCAAGCGCCCTCATGAACGCATTGATATCCGCCCGCTGGCGGTTGACGAACGCCTGGAGATTATAAGCCGAGTGCCGTCGCTTTCCGCCAAAACGCTCGATCACGAACAGAAGAAACTCCTGCTGGATAATCCGGCAACAATGAACCCACTCTTTCTTATTGTCGCGCTGGAGGAACTCCGGGGCTTCGGGTCCTTTAAACAACTGAATGCCCGGATCAGGGCCTTCCCGAAGGATGGCGACACTGTTACCGAAATCTTTCTCCAGGTTATCAGTCGGATCGAGAAGGATTTCGGTCCGGAGTTTGTCCGGGATCTTCTGTCGCTTCTGGCCTGCGCCCGAAGGGGCCTCTCCGAAAGAGAACTTAAGGAACTGCTGTCCACCTCCGTTCAATCGGAGAACCTGTTCCCGGCCCTTCGCCAGTTGCGCCCTTACATGCAGTACAGGGAGGAGGTACTGGATTTCTTCCATAGAAGCCTGTTCAAGGCGGTCCGAAGGCGTTACCTTGACGCTCCGGAAGATAGAAAGGCCCTGTATGGCCGGTTGGCCGTATTTTTTCTATCCAAACCCAATTTCACCGGCCCGTCTGGGGATCGTGTGAATCCTGATCTGCGCAAGGGTGATGAATTGCTGTTCCATCTGCTTCGGGGGGAATTGTGGGATGAACTGGGGACGACGATCCGCGACCTGGATTTCCTGGACGCCCGGTGCCGGGGCAAAATGGTGTATGACCTGGTTTCCGAGCTGAGCGATATTCTGAATCATCCCGGGCTGCCGAATGTCATGAAAGCGACGACCGAAGAGTTGCGCCGGTTCTTTCGGATCAATATCGCGATCCTGGTCGAGGATCCCCGTCTTCTCTTTCAGCGGGCCATAAACAGTACTCCTGAAAGCATGATCGAAAAGATCGCACTGTCTTTTCTGAATGCTGGAAAGCAGCGACGGCCCTGGCTGAAACGACTGAACCGGGAAAAGAAAAAATCCCCGCTTATGATGACACTCAAGGCTCCGCCGAAACGTCGGAAACGCAATATCTGTTTTCTGCCAGGGGACGGGGCCATTCTGTATTCTGACGAAAACCAGGCCATTGTCTGGGACACTGAAAACGGTGAAGTTTTGAATCACAGGCGCTCGCTTCCCGATATCAGAAAATGCTCAATCCTCCTTCCGGAGAAAAAAGCAATTCTGACTGCAGGTGAAAATTTCCGGATCGACTACCTGGATCCGGATAGTCTGGATATACGAACAACCGTCCGGGGCGATTCCGGTTACCAGGATCCACTTGCCTTTTCAGGGGACGGCGCCCTCCTGGCAACCGCTGATGCGCCGGGAAACATCCGGGTATGGCGGGCGAATTCGGCCGGGTCGGAGGCGACACTCGGCTTCGGGCATTGGGCTGGAGTCCGCCGAGTCGATTTCTCCCCTGACGGCCAGCGCATTGTTTCCTGTTCAGGCGAGTGGAACCCGGGGATCGGTGACCTCCTGCTTTGGGATGCCCTGACCGGCGAGTTGATTCATTGTTTCAAGGGGCATGAAAACTGGATTGGGGATTGCTGTTTTTTTCCCTGCGGTACGCGCGTGGCTTCGTGCGGGAAAGATGGAAACGCCGTCATATGGGATTGTGAAGTCGGCGGCCCGCTTCACTACCTGGAACATGACGGCTCTGTTGTTTACGATTGCCGTGTTTCCTCGGACGGCAGGCGACTCATCACACGGACAGATGATGATTGTCTCCGTGTATGGAATTGCCGAACGGGCCAATTGATGCACAGGTTCCGGTTCAACATCAAGGCCGGATTAAGACATGTTTGGACCGTTGACAAGGCGGGACGGTATGTAGCAGCCACGGTAAGGCAGGGAGATGAATCCTGGCTGAAGGCACGGGGAGAGCCGACGGAGATTTGCGTGTGGGACACCGTGACGGGCGAGAAGATCGCGGAACTGGAGGGGGAGGAAAAGACCCTTTTGGGGATGAGTTTCTCTCCGGACGGACGGCGCCTTGCAGGGGTCTTTATCGGGCATCATGTCTGTCGTGTGTGGGATGCAGCCGACGGCCGTGACATCTCGACGTTTTCACTTCGTATGGGGGATAACCTAAGCACATGCGAGTTTTCCCGAGACGGTCGACGTCTCTTTGTCTCCGCAAACTGTAAGGACGCAGCTGGCAAACACGCGGGAAGGAGTCAAGTCATGCATATCTGTGATCCGAATACCGGACGGGAACTGGATAGATTTCCCCTTGAACATTATTGCCGCGAGATTCTTTGTTATCCCGACGATTCCCTGCTTCTCACGATCGGAGATTACGAACTGACCCTGTGGGACCTGGCCACGAAAAAGCCGGCAGGGTATGAATATGAATCTGAATCAGGCAGCATCGGCGTGGTATCCCTCTCTCGGGACGGCTCGCGTTTTGCCGTGGGGACTAAGGACAGGCGGCTGAGGATCTTCGACGGAAGGACCGGTAAACAAATTTTCTGCCTGGGACACGGACACAGGGCACGGGCGCATTGCGCCGCTTTTTATCCCGGTAACCGCCGGCTGGTTACCTGCGGCGGGGGTGAGTACAGAGGGGTTGGCTATGGGGAAGTTCTGATCTGGGATCTGAAACGGCCGGAAAAACCAGTGAAGAAGAAATCAGGGCTGAAACGTGCGGTCAGGCATTGTGCGGTAACCGGGGATGGAGGGAAGATCGCAGTATTGTCGGAACGGGGAAAATTCAGCATTTGGGATCCAGAAGTAGATACACTAGTCGAAGCGGAGGGTAGTTATGAGGATGATGTTTTCTTCGCTTCCCGCACGGGAAAAAAGTTTGTCCTTTCCTGCTACTACGGCCGTGACCTGGCTGTCCTAAGCCTGGAAGGAGAAACCGTTTCCCGCGTTGTCATAAAAGGAGCCCATGAGGACTGGATCCGTGACGCAGCCCTGTCCTATAATGAAAAGTGGGTTGTCTCTCTCGACGAGGCGGAAATCAAGATCTGGGATCTTGATGAATCCGGCAGAAAGGACCAAGACGCAATAAAGGATAAAACAAGCTTTTTCTCGATGTCGCCGGATCGGCGGAGCATTGCCTGGTTTCAGGAAGATGGGTCTCTTGTTCTTGTGAATGCAGCTACCGGAGGGAGAAAGATACACAACAACCTCGAATTCTCCCGGGTATACTGCTTTTCATTCTCTCCCGACGGAGACAGAATTGCCGCTCTCCTGGAGGGAGACAAAGCCCTAATCTGGAACCTGGAAACCGGGAACCTGGAAAATATTCTGGACCTGGATAAGATGCGAGCAAGGAATCTCAGCTTCTCTCCCGATGGCAAAAGCGTTCTCATTATGGCGTATCCGAACTGGAAGATCCTGGACATGCAAACGGGTGCTGTTAGTGCCTTTGAACCGGGCGGGAAGGTCAATGTAAGCAATGTTTGTTATCTCCAGGACGGCAGGCATATAGTGGTGGGGCTAGAGACGGCCCGGATCTTTCTTATGGACATGCTAGGCGGGAGAGAAATCCAGGAAATCCATGGGAAAAGCGATCTGGGAATCGAGCAGATGCTCCTGTCTCCCGACGGAAAACAGATCCTTTTTACAACGAGAGGCGATGCCACAAGACTGTACATCTGGGAGACCGCCGGGAAAAAGAGGGCGCAATGCCTGAACCGGGCGATTCACAAAATCGAAGATTGTGACTTTGCCCGTTGGGGAGATGTTTTCTGTCTCTTGGAAAAGAACGATTACATCACCCTCTGGTCCTCTGGCCCGGAATTATTTAGAAGCCGGTTTGATCCTTACAGCCTCAGCCTGAATTGTATTTCCGTTTCTCCAGATGGAAAAAACGTCCTTTCAGCGGGACATGATATGGGGCCGGTAAACTGGGGAAAGAGCGGACCCAAGCCCGGACGGCAGCGCGATGTGATCCGGATACTTGATTCGGAAACAGGGGACGTTTTGGCGCAAATCGACCCTCCCGAAGGCGATATATGGAAATGCGTTTATTCAAACAACGGGAGCCGGTTTATAACCCTGACCGATACCGCGAAGGTAAGCCTGATAGAGGCGGACAGACGAAGAGTATACAGACAAAACCATCCCGGCAGGGTGGGGTCCCTTGCCAGGATTTACGAGTCGCCCTCAGGGAAGATGATAGGGGAAATCCCCGGTGCTCTGCAGGGCCTAAGGGCCTGTGTTGCGGTGGACGATGAGGATTACCTTATAGCCCTCGAGGCGGAAATGGGTACTGACTTACTGCGCCTGGGAGAAAGCAACGTCAGGCGAGTATCGAAAATCCCATTTTCAAATCCGCGTGTTTGTGCCTTTTCCCGCGATGCCTCGCGCATCTTGCTCGCGGATGGTGCGGGATGTTTCGAAATCCGGGAGGCCGGTTCCGGAATCTGCATTATGAATCATAGCTGCGATAATTCCTTTGTCGGGGGTTGTCTGGATGTGAAGGGGGAACGGGCAGTTCTCTTCGCTGAAGGCGGTCTTGTTCAATTGTGGAGAGCAGGAGTGGACAATTCTTGTTTCTCCCTGGAGGAGGAAGGAACCAAGTGGATCCGGGCCGCCTTCTCCCCCCTGGATGGGAAACTTCTCCTTATCGGAGAAAGAAAGTCGGGTCAGTATTTCAGGATGATAGACCCAGAAAATGGAAGGGAACTTCTTCGGAATCCGGCTGTGAGCGGAAAGACTAAGGAATGTTTCTTCAGTCCCGACAATCGTCTTTTCGGTTCGGTCACGGACAGGTCCCTGTTTCTCTGGGAGCGTGAATCCCTGCGGCCGGTCAGTCGTTTTGATGTGGGAAACGGTCATCCTGGGAAATGCGCTCTGTCCTCTGATGGTACGAAACTGTCCATGGTTCTATCGAAAACCCGCCTGATCATTCGATCGTTTCCAGAAATGGAATACATCGCGGAATACAGGCCAGGTTCTGAGATCCAGCAATACGCGTGGAGCGCGGGCAATAAGGTGGTCACGATCAGGGATACTTTTGGTGCGCTTCATATCCTACGCTTGGAACAGGAAAATATTTGAATGAGTATTCATCTTCCCTGCATGTGCGGGCGGCATCCGGATCCGGAGGTGCAAACTGATTATTCCTGAGATGTCAGTTTTCGGCCAAACGGCCTCAAATATCGACGCGGTGGTCCTGGATGTACCTACCCTGGATGTGGATGGGCTCCTGGGCCAGAGCTTTCTCGACCATTTTGTCTACCGGATCGACAAGTCCCATCCGGATAGATTGATTCTCAGCCCTCGGACGAGGAAGTGAGAAAAGCAGACAACTCATCCTCGTTTTCCTTTGGCCGCACTAATAATGATCAGACTACGCGATAGGGCAGAAGAGCCACGGCTTTACACGAAATCTGGGGCTTTATTTATAGATTAAATCGCTATAAGGGGTGCGATCCGCCAGGACCGACATGAGCGCGTGATTAGGCATCTTTAGAATGCGGTCTCCTTTTGTCAAACAGGGTGCCATCAATATACTCTGTTTCCCTTTTATTGCCATGCCATATGGTACATAATAGCTTCAGCACAGCACAGTAAAAATTCTTTGTGGAACATGCAAAATCACGGCATCTCATCGGTTTGAGGCAATACTTCGCTAAGTTAAGCTAATAAAATCAGGAGCGCAAACAATGCCGCACCGCTCAGAGTCAAGCAGCCCAGAGGTATTCATCAGTTATTCCAGCCGGGACAGGGACCGTGTCCTTGAGATCGCGGGGCATTTGAAGGATGAGGGTGTGAGTTGCTGGTTGGACCAGACAAAGATACTCGGTGGAGAAAACTATGGGCCGGAGATTGTCAGAGGCATTAAGAATTGCAAAGTCCTCATGCTCATCTGTTCCGACAGCTCCCTGAGGTCAAAAAACGTAAAACAGGAAATCCAGCTCGCATGGAAGTATGACCGCCCCTACTTACCGCTCTTGCTGGGAGAGATCAGTTTTCCGGAACAGGTACAATACTGGCTGGAGGGGTGGCAGTGGATCGAGGTGATGGACAAACCTTCCGGGCAGTGGGCGCCCGATGTCCTTCAGGCGCTGTCCCGCACCGGGGTTCATTGCGGGGAAATGATCCCTTCTCCGCTTGAGGGTGCATCAATCATGGAAACCAAGGCCCCAACGGGAGGATTGGAAGGTTTACGTTCCCTCGCGAGCTTCTCCGACCAGATCTGGCCGGTCCCGGCCGAGCGTGTTCAGCGCGGCCTGAGCCCAAACCTGCGAGGACTCGGCGCCCCTCAAACGGATGCCCTGCACGGTTATCGTCTTGACAGCCGGGTATCCCTGGCCATAGAGTCGGACTGCGAAGGGCATCTGATGTTATTGGATGAAGGACCGGAAGGGATTGTCTATTGCCTGTGCCCCTCCTGGTTCGCCCCGGACACATCCATTGGAATCGGCCGCACCTATCTCCCCCAGCCCGGATCACGCTACGACTCGTTCGTGGTTTCGGGCAAACCGGGCCGGGAGCACCTGCTGGCCATCATAACGGATGATCCACTGGGGTTTGAATGGCTGCCGCGGGACCCGAAAACTCCGGCACGCGTTCTGTCCGACGGGGACACGGAACTGCTCCTGACTAAGCTGCACGACCTGGAGGGCAACCGCTGGACGGCCCTCTCCACATATTTTGACGTGATTCCGTGACCGGGCGCAATCAAATCCGCGTGATTCCAATGCCAGCCATCACCTATTGACCGGGGTGGAGAAGAAGGCTGTTTGGGAGATTCGAATAATAATTTCGATGTGCCTGACTCAAAAAAGAAAGGAAGGTTTGTAGAATGGAAAGCAACGATTCTTATCCCGTACCGATAGTGCGTTTAATCATTCCCGAAAAGGCTGGCCGGGTGCTGATTTTGAAGCGGGCGGAGAGCCGGCATGGCCTTGGCGCGTGGTGTCTGCCCGGGGGCAAGGTCGACTACGGCGATACCGTGGAAGAGGCGGCTGCCAGGGAGCTTTACGAGGAGACTTCTCTTGTTTCAAATTCCATGCGGTTTCTTTTCTACCAGGACAGTTTACCCCCGGAGCCCGGCGGTATGCACTGCATAAACCTGTACCTGGCGTGCGCTATCGAAGGAAAGCTTTCCTTAAACAGGGAATCCAGTGAATTTGCCTGGATTGGGCCGGAGGAACTTTCCAACTACGAAATCGCATTCCGCAACGACGAAGCGCTGATTCGTTACTGGAACAAATAGAGACCCGGTGCCTGCCGGGATATTTCCCCGGATCAGCGGCGTTGAGACAGTAGGCATTGCAGGGTATTTTCAACCCGGCTATGTTGCTGAAGGAACGATTTCATAACCAAACTCTGCCAGCACCTTGGGAATTTTTCTGACGTATTTTCTATCGTATTCCTTGATATTATCCGGCAGGTCCGCCCATGATATCAGATGCGGGCTTTTTTTCTTCTTCACATCCTTTTCCGGGTCCAAGGTCCAACCACGCATGAGACGTTCTGCATTCCAACGGGCATGTTCCATCTCAGCCATGATCTCGACTTTCTCTTTCATTTCGCCTGTCGAAAAATCAATCGGGGTAACATCTTTTCCCGCGACTTTTCGTATCTCGAAACCAGTGGCCCGGAGCTTTTCCTCATGGTGGTCGGCCTGATCGAGAAGCGAATACTGGAAATCGGGAATGAGATCCTCCCACTCCGCCATAGAAGGGTCGTCTTTTATATAACCCTTTTCCTTGTCCTTCCAGCTTTTGTTATGCATGTTTATGGCCAGTTTCTCCCTGATTTCGACCAGATTCTCTGAAGGAGTTACACCCTGGAGGAAAACTTTGACGGTATGGGTATCGTTTGGCAGTCTCAATAATCCTGATAATCCGGGCACGTCGATCCAATCAAGGTCCTCGAAAATCTCGGTCGCAGCCCGACCGCTGTCAGCAATGATCCCGGCCTTTGCTCCGAGCGCAACAGCAAGTCTGAATTCAAATGCCGCAACCTTACCTCCGTTTATCCCCAACAGCTTCACATCCGCGGGATTAATCCCTGAGGCCAGAAGATCTATCCAGTTTTGAAGAGGCTCAAGAGCAGAAAACCCAATTCCTCTTGTTTTATACAGATTCTCCTTGTATGCTTCATGGATTTCCGTCTCGTCAGAAAGGTATTCAGGAAGGTAGGCAACCTTCCTGATACGCCCTTCCTTCGGCGGATCAAGGTCTCCAACGATCCCGCTGATGCCGGCCGTTGTACCTCCCGAAAAAATAGTCCCTTGGAAGCCCTCAAAAGCCTTATTAAAGAGTGTCTGATATTCCAGAATTCTGTCTTCTACCTTTTTATCGCAACCACCGGCCACGATCACGACCGGTCGTTCTACAGGTCTCAAGTCCTGAACGATCATCCCAGCAAGACATTCGGTCGCTACGGTCTCAGCCTTTTTACGGACCACTTTGGTCGCTTCTTCTACCTTTTCAAATTCGCTTCGCTCCTCAGCCTGTTTTGCCTTAGCTTTCTGTGTGATTTCCTGGTCCTGCTCAGAATCCGGTTTCTGTTGTAGTGCAGGCAGGTCTTCTTCTAACGCTTCCGATTTCTTCAATTTTGCGTTCTTTTCGTTCTCCGCGATAGTTCCCGCTTGCCACAATTTTGCAACCTTTGCCAATACCAATAGCCTCTTGATCCATTCAAATTGAATGTCTTTCTGTCCCGGCGCTTTTTCCTGGAGAGCCTTTACCCGATCAAGGGCCGTTTCAATCTCGTTAGATTCGGGGGCTTTTTGAATAGCCTTGCAATAAGCTGACAGGCTTTCATAGGGTCTTCCCAGCAGCAGAGCAAACATTCCGATATCATAATAAGCATGGGGCAGATAAACGCCCACTTCTGCCCGTCCCCGGCAGGTCTTAATGCCCTCCTCCAAGCTTGGGCCGATAATCGAAAGAAAATCCAGACTACGTTCTTCGAGGATTTTCGCCTGCACGAAGCCACCCAGGGCGCGTGGATCAGATGGGGCTGTTTCAAAGGCCTTTTTATAACATTCGAGGGCTTCTTTTCCTTCATATGTTTGAGCAAGTGCGATCTGTGCATCTACATTCTTGCCGTCCAAGGCAATGGCCCACCCAATGCATTCGCGCCCAATTGTATCTTTCCGCTTCCATTTAGACCATCCATAGTCCAGTAAAACTCCGGCCATTTCAGGATCTTTTATCGATTCCAATTTGAAATTTGATTGCTCTATTTCGTCCTGGTTTTGCTCTTCTGGAATCGCGGGATATCGTATCACCTCCCATGCACTTTTGGTTGTTTTACCTTTCGACGATTCTTCCCACTTGGAAACAAAAGGATCGAGCCTTTCTTCGGCTCGCTGAAAATCCTCAAGCGAAAGTGCAAGCCGGGCAATTTGATGCGCCAATCTCATGTTTTCCCCGTCATGGCGAAAAACGGCCCCAAGTTTATGCAACTCGGCCTCACGTACCTCACGGCTCATGTATGCCCCATGGTAAGTCTTATAATTGTCAACGCCTCTGACCGTTCGAGCGATTGCGTCATCGGCCTCTTCAAGGGTCGCCGCGATTCGGTTGGCATCCCGCTTCCACCTCGACGGGGGATCGACTGCACCCTTGTAAAGTCGGTCGTGGTAGAACGATGCCCAGGCGTGCTGCAAAAGTGTTCGTACCTGGATCTCAGCCTTGTATTTCGGCCCTGGCGGCAAAGCGCGCCGTTCATAAAGGAGTTTGAGGGACTTGATAATGTCGCGGTCCTTTTCCTCATGAAGGATGTCGTCCAAAGCGCCAGGCTTCAGGGAAACAATAAAATGAAACGATCTGTATCCGAATTCGGCCACGGAGAGACGTTCCAGCAAATCCTCCGCTTCGTGGAGCTCAAAATGTCTTCGGATAAATTCACATACGGGCTCGATCTCATCTTGATAATCAACAATGATCCGCGCGCCGCACAAATCCGTGAGCTGGTTCACCGCATCTGGATACTGCTCCCGTTTGCGGATCATCTTTTCAGCAAAGTTAGGTACGCCTTTTGCCCTGGTCTGGACAATCGCCAATATCCCAAGGTTCTTTACCGCTCTTGAAAGAACAATGTTTAGGACCTCTGCAAATAACTCATATTTGGGTAGATCACTCTTATAGCCATCAATCTGCTCTTCGTCGGCAACCTCCTGATCAAACTGTATTCTGTCGATTGCGCTTGCCGTCATAATAGGCTCCTTTGTCATCGTGACCATTCAGATTTTGCGTTTCTCGTTATTGTGCGGAAACCTTCTCTTCTACCTGCTGGAATCGATCTTGACAGTCGGTAAGGCTATGTATTGCAAAAATCGGAAAACCGAAAATAAGGCAGGTGATATCGATAACCGAAATATCTTTGTTCTCAATAAAATGGATATTTTCTCCAAATAGGTGCTTGTAATCTGAAGTCAGTCGTCTTTGAATTGTTTCGTCGGTCTTCACCGCCAGGATTTCATTCATGAAACCCCTTTGTTGAACCACGGAAACATGACCGGGGGCAAAATCAAGAAATTGCCGGCTTGTATTAAGCTTGTTTTCTAAATACTGATACGGTGTCTCGCCCGCCCCCATTTCGATAATGTCAAGGATGTTCCAATTCAGGGCGGGTTTGACCTCTTCGTGTGAAAAGTGTTTCATGCGGTCAAGCAGCGGGCCAAAACCGCTTTGGTAATGGTCTTTAAGGTCAGAGCAACTCTTATATGACACTTCCGCCACGTTCTCAGATGGGACAAACCGGAATAGATCATGAACCAGATCCGGGAAAGACCTTCCGTCGAGAATTCGCTGGTACATGATCTCAAGCGTTTCCCGGCTCAATACAGTTTCGGCCGTCGGGTTTGACGCTTCAAGTATCAGAGATATCTTGTCCCTGGCCCTGGCCCACCTTGCTTCTGATGCTTTTTTTATTTCGGATACGTACCGGCAAAAAACGCCGATGGACTTTTCAACCTCTTCGGCAAAGATCTGGTTGACTTTTACAAGAAGGACATGCGGCAGCACCACATCATCCATAAACTGAATGAACCGGGTGAGTGATTTCCGCAGATCCTCCAAAGACTCTACCGAAGCATTATGATTTTCCTTAAGTTCCTTTTGTTTTTGTTCAAGCCGTTTCTTGTCAGTCTTGTATTTTCCTCTTCGTGTGAGAAACCGCTGCAGAAAATTGTATCTCCTTTCAATTTCATAGCTTTCTTCCGTCAATTTCTTTTGTTCTTTATCGTTGCTTAAGATGCCGGTATCAAGCGCTTTCAATTTATCCTCAAAACCCGCGGTGAGTTCCCCGGCCGATTGACAGATCTCGAAAGACTGGATGGATTCCAGCTTCAGGTGTTTCAGGTGAATTCCGCAGGGGAGTGTGTCATCTTTTTGTTGGAAAGGCAGGAAAATCCCCTTTTTTGTAAGAATATTTAGATATAATTCCCCACTCAGCAAAAAGCGGGGGCTTTTCGGCAGGAAATCAAGAAAATTCCGCTCGATACGGTCTTTGAGAAAAGAAACCTCTTTTTCAACTTTCTTTTCGTTCAGGGAAATGGTTTTTTGAATAGAACTCGTTATTTCCGACAGTTGTGCCTGCAGCGTATTCTCCTCTGTCGGGTATTTCAACTCGACTGCGAGAATTGTTCCAGGCTCAGTCAGGCATTGACTAATTTCTCCAGTTAGGTCATCCACAAATCGATCGCTCTGTTCCTGTATGGATTTCCGTTCCCTTTTGCTCAGATCAGTGCCGGGCTTCAATCCCCGGTGAAACAACTCATATTGGAATTTTGCTTCCAGATATTCAATACATTCTTCCAAATGATAAATGAGCCGGCAGAATCCGCTCGTAGAGCAGAAACATTTTTGTCCTTTCATCCTGTATTGGCTACTGAAGGGCCGCCGCCCGAATCTGCTGATAATGTTTTCCAGATCGTGATCTATTAATTGCCGGAAGAGCAGTTCGAAAATTGTTTCTCCGACATTTACATCTGTTGTCCCGGATTGCTCCAAATCATTCGTGAGCTGATTCACAAAGGCAATACTCAAGAACGGAATTGCGCCAATAAGTTTTTCGAGCTTGAGGAACGTGCGGCAAGTATTTACTTTCGTCTGTTCATCTGCGGTTTGGGGAGGCAGAAGCACAACCAGTATGATGGACTGGTCACCCGGCAGGATTTCCCGGGCGATATCGGAAACCTTTTGCAGGACGTCCAGTCCCATTTCCGCGTCAGAAGAAAATGCTGAACAAATCAAGACAAACCCGGGTTCTGCAAAGATATTTCCTGCCCTGGCGGATTGTCGGAGAGAAGCGGCTTCATGACTCAAATCCCGAGCAAATTCCCCAATATTTTCAGGTTTAAATACCTTGAGAAGATCGGGGTTGTTTATTCTCTCCTTAGCGAAAGCCGCAAATTTCCCCACAAGCAGCCCTGTCGGAGCATCAGTTCCCCAAAGAATCAACGGTCTTGCAGTCATGGCCGGATCAACTTCCCGCAATATAACGGTCAATGTTCAAGGCATAGCCGTCACGATCGAGGAATTTGGTCAATTCTTTGATCTCCTGGAAGGTTAGTTTTGCGCTGTACAACCGTGAAAAGTCACGGGTAGCCAATTTATTATTCACTTTTTCCCGATAATCGGAAATGCATGTCTTCAGATCATCCCGGTCCATGCCTTTCACTTTTTCTCTGAGGAGATTCTTTATGATATCAAGAAGGTTGTCCTCTGCCTTGGGGTCGTAGTGGGTGATGATGTCATCATACATTTTCTTAAAATGATTCCAGACCCAGGGGTCTCCCTGGTTGATCTTTCTGACCGACCCGTCATCCAAAGTGAATTTATGCCCTCTGGGTTCTTGCTTTTCATCGTGAATAACATCAATGCCGGACACGATTGCCATGCCCAGAATCCGCAGGGCTATATGATCAAGATCATTTTTCGGGAACAGGTCCGGCACATTCATCTCAAGGTCAGCGTCAATATGATAGGATGGGGATATTTCTTCATAATACTTTTTCCTGTTTTGCTTCATATCGCTGAGGAAACAGGCAGGCAAGGCCGCGGCATAATTCACCATCCAGATTCTGTTAGGGTCGTGGATGGTCGAATAATGGGGGTCGTGTTTCAGATTATATCTTGCACTGATGGCCTTAACGAAACTGCGGTAATTATTCTGCCCCGTTGTCTTGTCTTCGACCCCTAAGTTAATAATATTCCCATAGTTTTGCTGACGCATTTCGTTGAGCCTGGACTTGTCGAATTTCCAGAGGGCGGCTGAAAGTCTGAAGAGATGGTCAAACTGTTTGGTGATGAATTCGTCTTCGTTCCCCTGTTTTCTTCCGATTGTCTTCATTGCCTCAAAAATATCAATATGATTGATGCTATTTAATTCCTTGCGGCAGTAATCAAGAAACAAGGGAACGTGATCCTTTCCAAGATAATCTTCCGCCATATTGATGCCATTGTCCTGCTTGAACTTTGTGTAATCCAATGCAATGGATTCAGGCGTCATGGGATTATCCTTGTCCTCAGGCAAAACAATCCAATTGCCGTAACCAATTACAATTTGATTGGGGACCGACTCCAGGACATCAAAATTATCATTTGCCTCTTGATACATTCCTGATAGCTGTCCGCATGTGGTCCGCAGGGAATTCATAACCTTGGATGGGGGTGTGATATCTTTTGGCTTCTTACTGCCGAGGAAGCGAAGAATTTTATCGCAAAAATCCCTGGTAAACTCCAGCATCGTTTTTTCGCGAATCAATTCCAGTAGCTCTTTGACGTTCTCCTCCCAGTCGTGGACGGCCTTTTCCCGGGGCCCGCCGAAAAATGGAATGTATCTGGATTTTTTGGCTCTATCCAGTCTTTGCATTGAATCTGATTCTTTGTTTTCGACATCTTCCTCCCTTTGGTTGATATCCTGGGATATTTCGGTTATGCGGGATGCCACGATGCCGCTTGCAACATAAATCCAATCATCGAGGTCAGCCATGCTGAATGAAGGATTTCTTTCAAGTTCAGTAAACCTGGCATTCAGTTTCTCTTGCACCTTGTCGGCAAATCCCTGTCTGTCAAACAGAAGCGGCAGGTTGGCTTTCAGGTCATTTTTGGCATCATTCAATTTTTCCTCAAGCTGCCTGGGGAAGCTCTTCTCGGACATATCGGAGGGTTCTATCTCAACATCGATATTCGGTGGATTTGGAAAAAGCTTGTTCTTGATGCTGCTCGTCTTTTTAAAATTGAGCGAGGTTAACAGTAAATTTTCGACATCCTGCACAATCCTTTCATGCTCCTGGTCTTGAACGGCCTTATCACTCGTCTTATTTTCAATCTCCGAGATAGCAGCGCGACACAACCTGAGCGCATTGGCAAGGCTTTCTCTCTCATGCAGTTCCCTGGCGGGATAATACAGCGAACTGACACCGAAACTTGAATAGCGCGCGTATTTTCCATTCCATTCCTTAGGGTTCGCCGTGTTTATATGCTGCTTAAGATTGTCGGCAACGCTGGCAATGGGATCTCCCATGGTGCCGATGCCGAGGAAGATGGTGTTGGCGACCGTGGCGCAGAGCTTTCCCACATCAGAGATATTCTCACCATATTCGTTGCGACCGTCAACAAGATGAAAAAGGCTATATGGCGGAATCTTCACCTCTACTTCCCGACGGGCATATTTCATTTTGTAGGGAACAAAATCCTGGGTCCCATACATGATGCTTTCCATATTGTCCAGTTCGGTCAGGGCCGCATAAACATTGGGCCGGACCCGAAGTGCAAAGGCCTTGTTCCGGTAAATCCAGTCGAGCAGGAAAAACCCTTGTATATCCGCGTTCTGCATTTCATCCCGAAGGATCATGCCGACATCAAGAAAAGTCCCGCTTCCCGTACCGCCTGCAAGCGATCCACACACGTAAATATCAGTGCGGGACCTGTCCGAGAGCTCGAAGTTCGTTCGGGCGCCGGGTATCCTTTCCTTTGCCCGGGACATTTTTGATGGTAGCTCCGTCGAAGTGAGTTCCGTGGTCATGTCGTTCATTCGTTGAAGAAACGTGTTAATATGATTGAAAAAGGCCAGACGGCCGTTCTCACGCACAGCGCCGGCTCCGTCTGTTATCGACCCGATGGGCACCGGTTTGATGAACCATTTTTGGACAACCTCGCTGCTGTCAATAAACTGGGTGGGGTTTTCAACAATCAGATGAAGGAATTCATGTTCATCCAGAAATATTTCTTTCTCATGTACCACTGATCTCGATGAGGGCCTGGACTTGTCGGTATCGAGAAACAGCATTTTCACGCATGGGGGCACTACGCCGAAAGCATCAATGAAATAGCGTTTCAGATGTGTAACGATTTGTCCCCCTGCACCCCCTAATCCGATGATAATGGTTCTTTTTAAGACCGGGCTGTTTTCGATTGCCATGATTGCCTCCTCCTTCATAGTCCACTACGTATTAACAGGTCACTTTTTCTATCTTTATTTCGTGTTCCCTTGTGCGGCCATTTTCTTTGATCACAATTACGTATTTCTTTCTGAAGATAAGTTTTTGCGTATCCCCTTCCCGTAACGGTTTTCCATTAATCTGTGCTTCCCCTTTTATTACGGAAAAGATGACATAAGACCGGATACAGCAAATTTTCTTTGCAATAAGTACAAAACAATTTTTATTATCTGAGTCCCCGTGCTTTTTTGTTCGTACTGATATCGTGGCTGTTCTTACCAGTTCATCATCTTCATAGTGTTTGATTTTGTCTTTTCCTTTCATTTTTGCCCGTATACCGGAAATCAAGCATATACATGAACCGAGGATAAGAATCAGTATGATCCAGCAAATAGGACCGTCGCATATGGGTTTAATCGTAAATTTATACCAGGGGCTCTTAATGGAAAAAAGTCCCCCCAGCTTTTGTGTTCCCGCAAGTGTGTATCGATAATGGTAAGTACCGCTTTCCACGATATTGTTTCCTGTTTGATAAAGAACCTTACCCGTTTCGCCGGTTCCTTCCAACACTTTTTCAGTCACGGATTGGAAAGAATTGGATTCATGGTCATACCGTTGGAGTTGGTGGGTAATTACAGGCAATGCTTCAAACCCGGGGCAATTGGATTTGCCGGTATTAAGGGTTGCGCCAAAATTCAATGGAATATCCAAAAACGGTATCTTGTACTTTTCGGTCGCCACCATGTCCCACTTCACGAACGGTTCGACAAATTCAATGGTAACCGGGGGAGAACGACGGACGAACCACGGATCGATCTCTTCGCTGCTGGATTTGAATCGCTGGGCGATCAGTTCCATGGTTAACGTGGCGGGTTGCCCCTCCGACTCAAACAGTTTGAGCATTTCTTCGGGCACTTCGAGATAATACTGACCGCTGTTCGGGTCGGTATGAAAATCCGCATACACGTGCGAGTTTTCGAGATTGCCGCCTTTGGCGAGATGCGCCTTTATGGTGAAAGGTTGCTCGGAGACAACTTGGGATGTTCGTTTGTCGAAAATCCAGGCGCTCATGGTTGCTGATTCATTAAGATAATACTTATGTCGGAAACTAAAGCGGAGTTCAAGGGGCGTGACAATCTTGCTGAGCACTTCCGGTTTATTGCCATTGGCCAGTTCAACAGACCACATGCCTTCTCTTGGGTTCCGGACCACGATCAGATCAAAATACCGGTAGTCGCTGCTACGATAAATGGATTCTGCATGATCAACTGCCTCCGTTTTCGGCTTATTCATAATAATATCCGAAGAACGACACAGGACAGATCCATCGGTTGATCTTTTGCGTACAATCAACGTCATGGTTTCGACGCTATTGTCAACCTTGAACTGGTTAGAGCTCTCCTTCTCACCAAGGGAGGTAATCCCTTTTGCACTGCTCAGAATACTTACCGCGATCTTAAGGAGTTGATCCAGTCTTTCCGCATGGAAAAACCGATCAGGGGATTTGGCGATGAGATCTCTCATGAGAATCAGGCCTGTGAGATTTGGAGGGAGGATCACATCATTGCAGTATGTGTTACCCAGGACAACAGCATGAATATTGATCTTTTCGAGCGCCCCCCCGAGGATCTCCTTCATTTCCCTGAAGGCCCGTCGCGTATTTTTATCCGCGGGCTCGAGTTTCCCGTCACTGAGGATAATCACATGAGTGTCGGCCCCGGATTGCTTCAAAGGCGAGTTCGGGTCTTCCGACAGAAACTTGATTGCGGCACGGATATCAGAATAGTTTTCGCTGAAATCAACACCCTGGCGGACCTGGTTCTTGAATTTGATCCTGTCCTGGTCACTGCGAATATGGGTGGAAGCAATAAGATGGGCTTTTTTCCCGAAGGTAATGACCGAGATTCGGTCATTCTCCTCGGCCAGGTCAGCCAGGAGCATGGTGGCCTCACGTATGAGAACCTGTTCCTGGCCCTTGATGCTTTTGGAATTATCAATGCATACCACAAAATTCGCAGGTCGTTGTTTTTGAATGGCGGGTTTAGGAACCGCTGGTTTCTCGACCGGCGGCGGTTCCGTGCCACAGCCCGGAACCAGAACCAAAAAAAGGAAGAAAAATGAAAGCACGAGAGTATGGACGATTGAATCTCGCGATCTTTGAAGTTTAAATTCCCTACGCGGTGAAATTGTGAAGTCTGTATGACACTCCATTGCAATCCAAACCTCCACAGATTTTAAGGAACAATCGGCTCAATCTCTGGAAATTACTATACAAGATTTCACTTATTTGCAATAAAAAAACATCATCGGCTACATTATTCTCCCAATGAGCAATATGGCAAGCTGAAGCAGTAATGCGCTTTGAATTGAAAAGGTTGGGGCAAAGCGCATGGGATTGTCCTAAACAATCAACATCAAGAATTCGAAGTTGCTTTTTTCATTTTCAAAATTTCTTGATTTTGAACCCTAGAAGTGAGAAATTGAGTGCATCTTATTGTCGTCTAATGGGGAAAACCAGCCAACCGCGGCGATGAAACATACTGTTTCCCGGTGAATATTTTTTTGGGGAGGGAGATTCAGCCATGGCGCAAACGGAAATACCTTCAATTACCAAATTGATGCAGGACCTGACTCTCCGGGGCGAAAACAGCAGTGAAATAGTAACCCTGACAATAAATCACATCTTCGATGCAACACTGGCGGATATTGTAGCCCTCGCCATATTTACACCATCAACCGGGAGGCTCTTTATCAGGGCAGGCGTCAACATCGGTCAGAACCTTGTAGCCGGGATTCGAAAAGATATGGACCGCCGCCGCGCCAGGTCAACCTTCGATACTGACTGGAAAAGCGATTCGATTGTGATCGGTGCTGCTGGTTCAACCGATAGGGTTGACGATATTTCCGATTTTCTTGAACCCTGCGGGGACAGAGTGGTGGTCAATGAGCATACCACACTGATTCTTACGCGGTATTACCTCGACAGGCAACCGACGGAGAGTCATCAGGGATATATGGAATTGATGAAAAGCGTCCTGAAGGTCTTTTTTGACAAACTGGCTCTCCAGCGTAAAATGAGTTCACTGGTCTCCGACAGTCCGAGGGTGCTGTCATTTCTGGCCAATTTCAAGGGCGGCTTTGTGATTACGGATCAGGACGGCAGGATATCCCTCATTAATCAAAAAGCCAGGGCGATGTTTCATAAAGAGACGGAAGAACTCAATCAGCGCGAGGTCACCGCGCTTGATTGCAGCGAGCTCTCTGCCGCATATGAGCAGGCCTGTTTGACCGGTGAGAGTCTGGAACGAAGTGTGACCACCTCCCGGGCTGAATATTGCCGGGTTTTTGTCTCTCCAATTGAAGATATCAATGGTTACAAGGTCGGCTGGCTGCTGCTCATGAGTGATGCCACACAGGAAAACCGATTGCGCAGGATCATGATGCATGACCTGAAAAGCCAGCTTAATCCGATTCAGTCGCTCCTAAGGTATGCTCTGGGGATTGCCGAATCCATCCCGGACCCGAAAGAGACAGAAGCGAGTACAGGCAGAGGATTGCATGATACAATCAAACAAATCATCCTCAATTTCTCCCGTTATGCTGAACAGATAGATGACTTGAATTATCTCGAACACATGAAGCTGCGGCGCGAGGCACTTCAAAAAAGCACTGTGGATCTGGTTGAAATCATCGAAGCCCTGATCGACTCTTACGAAAAGCAAGCTAAAGAGAAGGGCATCGAGATAACATTCCGGCCGCCGGAAAATTGTCTATTGATGACTGACAAAAAGGCTATTTCCAGCGTGTTCCGAAATCTGATCTCCAACAGCGTTGAACATAATGAAGCACAGGGTAGCGGTTCGGTTACGGTCGAAATGAAAGAAGAAGGTGAAAATGTCATAGTCAGTGTTTCAAATACCGGCAAATTGTCCGAGGAAGTCAGAAAGACATTTAGAAAGGGAGAGCCTTTTTCCACCGGCGGGGTTCACGGATTCGGCCTGTATATGGCAAGGAAATTCGTACTTGAACATGGGGGAACTATTGAGGTAGATTCAGAAAAGCAAAATGGGGGAACTATCACAACATTTACCGTAAATCTGCCAGGGAGGATAAGAAAAGATGAACAGCCGGACGACGGAGACTAAACGCAGATTTCTGTGGGTTGACGACCATGCCGAGGACACAAATGAAAATGGATTGTCGCTCTATATCAAACATTTCAAGGAAGATTTCGAGGAAGTCTTTAGGGGCGCTGAAATCGAAATCATTACCGCAAAGAATGAAAATGAAGCGATTGATAAACTAAAAATCAGCGCCCGGACCGATGGCATTATTCTTGATTTGAATCTGGCCGGAACAGAAAGGGACGACTACCTGAACCTCTTGAAAACGCTTTGCATCGATCATCCGAATATCCCCATAATCGCCCTTACCAACATGAGCTTTCCTGATGTTATGAAGGGCGCCTTGAGTTCAGGCGCAAAAGCTATTTTTGACCGGTCCCGGTCCAAAGAGGAGGATGGGGAAATCTTTTCAGCGTACAAGCTGGTGGCCCGGGAAATGAAGAAACATCTCCCGGAAAAAATATAATCTTTGATTCTCTTCGTTCCGTCGAGTTGAGTTTGTAAAACAACTTCCCAATACGGACAAACTCAATCTTATCTATTCAGCATCCCAGAACACCTTTACCATAAATTATTGTTTTATAACAGTATTCATGGATTTCCCTATCACCCGGTATGGTTTTTGCTTAATCCTTCATCAAGTGTTGAAGGGTGAACCCTCACAGGGGGTATCAACAAACGAATTCCGGGAGGGGATTGATCATGAGGTTAAAACAGTTACAGCGCATTTTGCTGTCCCTGCTGATTGCCGCGATGATTTCGAGTGTTTCGGTAAGCCGTGCCGGCGATTTCAAAAGAAAGCACGATGAAAATGAATCAACTGTTCATGCGTCGGGCAGCCCACGAGAAATTCAAAGCAAAAAAGGCTTTCCGTTCTGCAAGGGGGTGAATTACGTTTCCTGGACAACAGGCGATTACCCATACACAACCGCGTGGAAAAGGCAAACGTACCGTGACTCACAGGGCATCACAAAGGCTGCCATCACCTCCAACAACCCCTTCAGGGGGGTTGGCTCCCTTGAACTGACCCTGAACATTCTCGGTAAGACCAAAACCCATCGAAACGGGGAGGTGTTTGTGGACTTGAGGTATATGCCGAGTTACGATGCGTTATATCCAATAAAAATAAGGAAGAATGCCGATGTCCGTCCTCTCGGCATCGATCTCTCGCGGAAAACTGTTGGCGCGGTGGTGTTTTGCGGGAAAGGAACAGGCGGGAATCGACTGGGCCCGAATGGAATCCAGTTGTTTATGAAAAGCGTGAAAATCAAGGATGGCAAAGAGGTATGGAGCGCCTTTTACGGCAACTGGCACAACATTTGGAGGGAAGAGAGAGATTCGAGGAACACGAGAAGTTCACGGTCGAAAGCGAGGCAGTTAGGCGATGTCCGGGAGTGTAAGTGGAGCTTTGTGAGCATGAGGGTCCCCGAATCCGCTGCAGGGGTAAAGGCGCCGCCGTACGGATACGCCGATTCGGACTTTGATCCGGGAAATGTGGCTCTCATCGGACTTAAATTCGGCCTCAACAGGAACAACACCGCTGATATCACAGGAAAGATATGGGTTGATAACCTCGGGTGGAAGGATATCGTGTGTAAAGGGGATGCTACGTTTGAATTCTGGAAGGTAAATCACCCCCACGGTGTCAAGATATGGGAATATTTCGGATCATCGCCTTCCTTTCCCATCAAATTCGATGAGGGGCTGATCTTTAAAAAATCCGGTATCTTTGTGTGTACCGGCAATAGTGTCTTTTTTGATTACGAGGATGTAGAGGACCCGGTCACGTCCCTTCAGCGGAACGGTTTCAACGCAGTAGCCATTGTAAACACGGAGTATATGGATAACGCAAATTCTACCGAAATCGGACCAGTTCAGCGAAAAAGCCACACGCCGCGGGAGATGACGGCCCTTATCAAAGAAATTCATTCGAAAGGCATGCGGGTGATGCTGAAACCGCATGTGGATCTGAAAAATGACGAATGGCGGGGGACCATCAGACCGCCTCAGAACGCCACTAAGGAGCAGAAAGACCAATGGTTTGATGCCTGGTTCAAAAGCTATACCCGGTTTATTACCGGATATGCCGAGATGGCTGAAGCCCACGGGGTAGAGATGCTTGCTATCGGGACAGAATTCAAGAGCCTGATCGGCAGGAAACACAGTGCAAGATGGAAAAAAGTGATCAGAAAGGTCCGGGATGTCTATTCGGGGCTGATTACATACGCTGCCAACTGGGACAATTACGAGAATGTGTGCCTGTGGGACATGGTGGATTTCGTAGGGATCGATGCCTATTTCCCCTCAGGCATGAAGCGAAACCCATCCCTTGAAGAACTCAAAATGGGCTGGTCGAACTTCACCTATAAGGGCAGGAAACGGAACTGGATCAGGGAACTTGAAAAATGGCAGGCAACAGTGGGTAAGCCGGTGCTTTTCACTGAAATCGGGTATCGGTCAACAGATTATTCAGCCCGAAGACCCTGGGAGTATAAGGAGCAAAGGTCCCGCAACCTGAGGCTCCAGGCAAGGTGCTACAGGGCCGTGCTGGAGGCATTCAGGGATAAGCCATGGTTCAAGGGCGTCTTTTTCTGGCTCTGGTCCCCGAAAATGGATGCGGGCGGCAAATTTGACACCGGGTTTACGCCGCAGGGAAAGTCCGCTCAATCGGTTTTTTCAACTTTCAGAGGCCGATGATCCGTAATGGGCATAGATTTATCTCGAATCGATTTATCCAGGGTTTGCGATCGGATCGAATCCGAGATTCGCGAGCGCGAGGCGGAGATAGAGCGTTCAGACCCCTGGGGATGTGAGATCGTAATTGCGGAAAAGGAAGCACTGCAAGCAGAAATAGCGTCCCGGAAAGCCAGATACAAACTGGACGACATGAATGATCGACTGGCATATATCTACCGGCGATATGGTGAACTGAGGATCACCAGGGACAACTGGGAAGATTATTTGATGGCTGTGTACAGCGATATGCATGACTATATAAAACGACGCGATTTCCTCGATCCGATGCTGGATCCTCCCGGCGTAGTCAGAAAGATGAAATATCTTACGGAAAGGGCAAACACAACGGAACGAATATGGGTCGAAAAGCTTGCGATATGGCATGGTAAACTGACCGCCACGGAGATAAGACCTGAATTTTTAAGCAACAATCAGCTGAATAAGGAACAGTTAACTTCAAAAAAGAGGGGAATCAAAATAGGCTTTGGAATAAGGTTGATGGAGGTTAGAAACGTGAAGATCTATAATTTGGCCAGAGCTGGAAAAAGAAAAGTAAAAAACCTGGTTCTCGTTGTATGCAACGAAGGCCCCAGTGTGATTGATTGCAGGAATGGAGAAATCCGCGAGATGGAGTCGGATGAATATCGAGTTTCAGATCTGCTTTTTAGGCGAAAGGGTCGAACTGGAATCATTCTCGGCATAGGTCAGGACAAAAACGGATTCGGCATAACGCCGGGGATATCTTCCATTACGGCTAACGGAAAGGTCTTTAAAGTGGTATTTGCCCTGGAAGGGCTGTGTGCGGCCACTATTCATTCTCAGAATAAAGATTGATTTTTTTCAGGCAGTTTTGTGGAACATTAGAATGGGGCGGGAGTTGTTTGTCAGGCCGGCACAATTCATATTAGACTTTAGTCTCATTGAAAACCGCTTCAGGCCACACGGATCCGAGGACATTAGCGCCGCCATTTGTTCTCATCTGAAAATTTCCCGAGAGGATCTTCTGCGAAAATAGGTGCTTAAGGAACCCAGGGCCTAATTGTCCTCTGTCAAGGGCTGACCCCATTCCCACACTACACGGTTTGCAAAATCTTTGATCCAATCTTTCACGTAGGTACGTTCTTTGACTGGTAAGGTATGCTTAGGGATGTGCTCTGTAGCAGACGGGCTGTTTTGCGGTTGCCCTCCTTGTCTTTCTCCTCGAGTTCCCGATAGGGAACAAGTAGGGGGTGTGTTTTTTTAGTGCTCTTAGCTCCCCAAATATACCCGGCCTTTATTTTCTGTGCCATCCAGGCTTCGTGAGAAGCTTCGGCCAGGATCTCCATCAGGGGCGCCTCCAACTGACCTTTCTTAATATGGTCATGGAAATCCGGTGTAACATGCAACTGCAACAGATCCTCGCCCGGCAATCGGCAACGCTGAGGTATCGGGTATGAACTACGCGGCTCATGCTTACTATAGAGTCCAGTGAACGGGCGCCATGCAGGTATTTCTCCACCCGGAGGAATGCGTTCACAACGGCGGCGCTGATAGCTGCCGCCTTAGTATCCGGGTCAATGATGTCCGGGTGGTAGCGCTCCAACGCCACCCGCAAAATGATCGCCCGGCGCACTAAATGGGCCAGGTCGTGGAGAGCAAGGTCCATGTAGGACACTTTTGTCTCTTCAGCATTTCCGGCGGTATTGTTGTGATGCGAAAGAGGTGGAAGGGGATTGGCCCCCTTGATGTTGACAAAGCCACGCCATCTGCTGATGAAATCGGGGCCCTTTGCATTTCGGAAATCACCCCCTTCTTTGCCTTTATGCTCTGATCGGTTGAATTCATCGAAGCACGAACATGTGCCGCCTGCAAATATGAAAATGGACTTTCCAAGAGGATGCGTCACACTCCCTTCGTTGAATTCGGCATCCTGCATCGGCGCGAGGAATTCTTTGAGCCACTTGAGATCGTTCACATCGAATTCGTCCCAGAAAACCAGCGGTATCCGGCCCTGAATCGTCTGGTCATGGACACTGTGGAATGCCTCCTGGAGATCATTTTCCGTCCGCAATTGAGAGAGATTGAATGTCAAGGCTACGCTGTTTTCCAGAACGGTTGAGGCCAGTTGCTTGATTGCAAATGATTTGCCGGACCCCGGGGGGCCGAATACGGCAATTGACAGTGGTTTGTTGTCTCGCGGGCTTTCCACATAAGTGCGGAACAACTTGTGGATTGCATTGATCCTTTCGATTTCTTCCCGGTCTGCAGTCAGATATTTTCCATACCGGGCCTTGGGAACAGCCTCCAAAGCCTGGTTTGGGCCATGGAGAACGATTTCGGCAGCTTTGGCCGCCACATACTCAAAACCCTCGCCCGTCAGGTCGCGAAGCAAGTCGGACCGGTTGCCCCGCCCCGCTGTATGCGTCTTGTCTATGGGCAAACCGTGGGGGAAAGAACCGGGCCAACTTTCCGGATAAGCGGAATAAAATCATGAGGATGGTTCCTTTTGATTAGGATCGGTTGGGTGAAGCGTTTTCTTGATCTTTGCAAATGCGGCGTCCGTATTGAAACTGTCCTGCGGCCCCGCTCCGTCTTCGTGATTTACCTGTATTGCGGATAATGCCCGGCCAAGGGCGATAAAAAGCGGGTAGTCCTCGGGCTGCAGCAGGTGGCGCACTATGGCGGCAGTAGCAATGGCCCCCTGTACCGAACATGTGCTCCGTTCGTCTGGACCTCCAGGTACCCTCGTGATGCTCGGGATCATATACAAAGCGCTCAAATCGGAGTCTTTCTGATCGTTCAAACTTCGAGTTTTTATATTTCAGCTTGTCACGCGTAAAGGCGGCTGCCCCGTCGTATCCGAAAAGGACAATCACTCGCCGGCATCGGCCAAGATCACTTCTGGAAATTCCGTCCTCGAATTCCCCGACGACTTCCTCAATGGTGCGGTCCCACGACAGGCCTTGAGAGATAGCAGCGCCTCGTTCCCGCAAGACGGAGGCATTTAAAACCACTGTCAAACGATCCGCGTTTTCATTCTTAAGAAGATTATTCCAGAGCGGAGATCTGTCAGGCGCAGTAGAGGTCTTGATTACGATATCCCCGGCCCTCCCTTGTTTCAACGCCTCAGGCCAGAGATCTTCCTGGTACCGAAAGGCGAGGGAAAGGTCATCCAGAACCAGGGCAACCGGATTTGCCGAATGGTTTTCCGGAATCAAAGGGGCACTTTCACTTTTTTTATCCTTTTTGCACGGATTACAGCCCAAAAACTCCTTTATCCGCCAGATTTTCTCCTTTGCCTTTGAACCGGGGCCTTTTCTTTCCAGGGACCAGATCTGATAGGCCTTGCTGATGAGGTAAGTTTTACCATCGGAATCCTCTTTCACTCTTTTGGTCCCATGTAAATTTATGTCGTCGGGGTCTAAATCACTACATGCCAGTGTAATGAGGTCTTCGAGATACCAGGCCCCGCCTTCTCGGTATTCCAAGACCGTGTCCGGCGGCAAATCATGGTGGCGAGCCGACGTTCCCGGATACTTCACCAGATTATAATCGCCAACCAAATCCCCCGCTACGATGACATTCTTCATGGCTTTTCCTCCTATAGTTTTTGAGCAAGTTCGCTTCAAGATCCTCAAGCCTTCAATTTCAGCAACAGGTTACAAAAAGGCGAACCTGCGGATTCCCTCCCGTAAAGCCCTGCTTGGGACATAGAAAAACACAAATGAACACGAACAACTACGCTAAAAGAGGTGGTCTCGTAAGAAAGGCCCAAATTTAGCCTCGTCGGCATGTGAAACCTCTTTTTGAATCGATATATCCAATTTCGTGCGGCTGAATCCGCACGCATAGAACTTCTCAATAGTGATGTACCGACAGTAAAATTTCATTCATATTTCAACGATCAGATCACTCTGCGAGCAGCGCCCAGTGAGTATGATTATTGTGGAAGACACACTTTTGTCCCACAAGCCGAGCATCTTACGTATCCCTCCCCGCCCTTTGCCATCTCCTCGATATCTGTCCAGAGGAACGTTGTCAGCTCGTTTCCGCATCTTGGACATTTGTATGTTTTGCCGGTCCATTTCGCAGTTGCCCCCGATTTCTTTTTGAAGGCGTCAAGTAATCCCATGAGTAACCCCCCCTTTTCTGAAATATTTTCTTTGACTTATCGATTCAGACAATTCAGCTCCAACATTATAACGGCCATTTCAACCCCTCATTATATATTGGTAAACACATTCCATCGGAAATCGCCCGCCTGCAAGTGGCCATATTAGGTTCAAGTCCCGGGCTTTCAAAACCGAGAGACTTTGCTTTTTCGTATGCTTCAAATGCTTCATAGAAATGCTTTGATTGAGCTAAACATATCCCGAAGAGATACCACACTTCAGCATACTCAGGATCGATATCAAGGGCCTCGCAGCACAAGACGTAACCCTCTTCATAATTCTTTTGTTTTGAGAGTATCCAAGCCTTGTTTCTTAGTACATCCGGCAGCACCAAGGGATCGACTTCCCCTGCCTGGTTCAAAACATCAACTGCCTCTTCAAACCGGCTCGCACTCGCCAATTCCATCCCTTTCTGCAAAAGCTCAACAGCCTCGGGTTTTGGCGCTTGTTTCCAGCGTCTGAGAGGTTCTCTTTTCATATTTCGAACTGCTTGGACTCGCAAGAGACGGGCTGCGTGAGAGCCGATTTTCTCTATCTCTTCAAAAACGGCATTGCGCATTTCTTCATTCCATCCCAGACGCGAAGACGCTTCGGATGATATCACATCCTCGGGAAGAGGCCACCGCCTCTTTAGTGTTTCAATTTGGCTTTTGCGGAGCGGTTTGGTTGGGTAAGGGCAACCTAAATTCTTCAGCGTGGCACGTGCGCGACCAAGCGAAGGCATCACGCATAAGGCAGTGGCCAAATGACGTGCCGCCTCACCTGTCTTTTGCGGCAAGACATAATTGGCGTATTCGAAAGCCATCATGATGTCTCCTTGTAATTCAACAGGCAGGTCAAAAGAAGAAAGTACCTTAATGATGTGGTTATTAACTATATAAGCCGAAAGTTCCGGGGACCACGAAAGCATGATTTCAAGCAGAAATCTGAGTTCTCCGGGTGTTCGAAGCTTGGTTTTCCCAAAAGGCCCCCTAACGGATGCACCATCAACTGACATAATATTCGCTTTTTTGAAGGCATCTATCAGTATTTCGTCAGCGGGATGATTCACTTGTTGGCATTGAAGTTTTGCTTTTTGGATTATACCTTCCCTTAATTCACTATATTCTCGGCGGTCTCTGATAATCTGGAACATTGTTATCTCCTCTCATGAAATTCTTTGTAGAATATCTACGCCCCCACGCCTGTACCCTAATGCAATCAAATCACCCTTGTCTTGGATTGCTGCGCAGACCATTGATTCCGGCAAGGGATATAACCAACTGTCTTTAAGATCAGGATTAGTTGTATCGACAACACGACAAAGGTCCTTTGATGGTTGTGAAAGCAGTGCCCAATTGCCGTCGCTTGTCATATCGTGTACCTTGACAGCTTCTGAGAACGCTCTTTTTGAAAAACAATGTCTTCCTTGGCCCCATATCTCGGCTATATAACGACCACCAGAGACTTCTCCGCACGAAATGAAATCGTTTGACGCTTCATTGAGAATAAAGCTGTTGTTTTTTCGAGGCGACTGCTCCTCTACTGGGCCTATGAGCGTAACACGGCCCATATTTTCCAGGTCTATGTCAACACACATGATACATCCTGAAGGAAACCTATTCATTCGAAGATTTATACCCACCACACGAAGTATATAGTTATTCAATAGCCTCATAGCGCCCGGGACCATCGCAAGCTTGTTTATTATGGATTTATTGTTGTGGACTGAAATCAGTTCTATCTTCTCCCTGAAAAATAAACATACCCATTGACCGTCTGGTGATATACTAACTAAAGTGCCCGGACCTGTGGGTATTTTGAATCTGCCGGATTTTTCGGTAAATTTCTCTTTATCAAAAATCTTCCAGCGTGAGGTACAGTCAACTGCAAGCGTAAATCGTCCACTCGAACAAACAGCCCAAATGGATTGCTCTGGCGCTTCACTTATCGTTTGGAAACGGGCTTGGTTCAATATCTCCTTTTCTACGGAGAGAACTTGCAGATGTCCATGTCCTCTTGCTATGAGCAGCTCTTTTGAATTTTCGAGGAAACGCAAAAAAACCGCATCCCCATGGTGTTTAGTAGCCGCATCTAAAAGGGTTTGAGTTTCAAAAATACGGCAAGCTTTATTCCCAATAGAGGCGACCAACAAATGACTACCGTCTCCAGACAGTACAAGCGCTGATATCTCCCCCTCTGCAGAAAAAGGAGTACCCAGCAACATGCCATCGATTGGGCTCCAGATATAGCAATTTCCTTCGATATCACCTGAAATAATGTGTTCTTCATTGAGAAAAGCAATTGCTGTTGGAGTAGCTTGATGGGTTAAAAACTCAATTTCTTCATAGTTCGTCGGCTTAAACAAAAACCGACGAAACCGACCCGAAGGCCGACATTTCAGATCCGAAGACCATACACGGCAAAGGCCATCTTTGCCGCTTGTGCTGATTTCATCTCCAATCATTGATACGCATAGATTTGTCACTCCATCGCTATGAATACGGGGCGACTTCTCTAAAATTCCGTTACCGCTTGCCCAGAAAGAACAGATTCCATCCCCTTGTGCTGCAATAACACTAAGGCCCTTGCGTGAAATTGCTATTTTTCGGACAACCGCACCGGGAATCTCTTTACGCCAGCGAAATTTAAAGCCGGGCTTTTCACCGGAGATATCCAAGACCGCCACTTCCCCACCATAGTCAGAAGAACCTCCTATGCCAAGCCATTCATCATTGAGCGTCGGTGCAAATCGAATTGACGAGACCCTTAGTCCCTCACATATTAATTCGCCTACCTTTCTTTTGGGCTTAATTTCCCAGAGTGAACATACACTACCATTATCATCATTGAAATACTCGGAGCAGGCTATTTTATTTCCGTCCGGTGATAAGGCTATGGCTGTAAATGTACTTTTGGGGCTGCACGGAAGAAAGAAAATTTCACGCCTTGATTTGACCTCATATACCCGAATAGAGCCGGTACAAACTGCAAATCTCCCGCCGGAATCGGAAATTGATGAGTCAATTGGCGGATTTTCACAGGGAAATGATATCCCCCCAACGACACCGCTTTCTCGGTATATTACCCTTAGCCACGGTCGCCGTTCAAGGCCACTTCTCCAGAGTTGCTCAGCAATCTCCCGCTGGGCAGTTCCATGCGGCTGGTTCGCTGCTTGTTGAAATGTCAATTCAGGATAGAGATGCAGGGTGTGACTTTCCGTTTTCACGAAACGATCGAACTGACCAATTGTGGTTTGGAGTCTCCGCACAGATTTACCACTCATTTTGTTCTGTGCAGTTTCATAGTCATTCAGCAAGTCCACAGTCATCCCTGCCATACACTTGGCTTCTATGAACCCGAGGTCACATAACGTATCTTTCAGGGTTTCCCATTCTCCAGCTTCCACGAGATGATAGGGCAGTTCGGCAATTTTACGGCGATTGGGCTGATAATTATCTTTAGATCCATTCTCTTCGATGAATTGGTTCATCTCCCACAATGGAAGTTCACAAAAGTAGTCAGCCAGCAGTATGTTCCAAACCTCCGTTGTTTGTTTGGGATGTTTATCCTCTGTCTCAGAAACATAACGTTCCAGTGAAGCTTCCTTGAAACTCTCATAAAAGAAATCAAATCGCCCATCCCGTCTGGCAAGGAAAGGCCGGACCTGACGAAGAAAGAGGTAAACAGTATCCGATGCAGCTTCTCTGTTTTTATTGCTGTTTTTCATGTTAAGTGCCTGCATAAGAAGACTGGTCAATTCGTCGCCGGAAAGGCCGTGCCGTGCATGGGCAAGCAACCCAAAAATAAGGGGAACTGCCTGCTTGGGATTGATGGGGGAATATGCAGGATCACCCTCCAACCGCCTTAACACACCAACAAAGGCCGAAAGGGGATTATCCCCAAAATCAGCCTTTATTTTTTTAGCAAGGTTGGCGAAAGAGCCAAATACACGCAGTTCCGACAGCATAATTTTGAGGTAAAGGGGGTTTTGCGCAGCAGGCAAACGTATCAAGGCGTCGATATGCTGTTTATCCAGTTCCTTGAGATACTGGGAGAGATGTTCCCTTATGAGCCTTTTGCGATCGTCCTTATTATCGAAAGGCTTCACTTCTTCTAATACTATCCCGGGGTCTTTCCTGAAACTCTCATAAACCGCATTGCCATTTTTTCCCCCGCTCTTAAAGCTGACAATCAGTCGGATATGGCTGGGTAAATCCCTTGGCAACCAAGCTAAATCAGACAATCCTGTTTCAAGCTGGTTGAGGGCATCTATGACAATGATGGTTTTTCCCTTTTCATGGATATTTCTTAGTAGCTCTAGCGCCAGGTTTCGCAACTTCAAAGGATCGTCCGGTATCTCCCCGTCCAGTTTTCCAGCGACCTCCTTTATCTCTCTCAGCAACAACCGCAAAAGATCATGAACAGTGTTGGATCTGTCGCTGGCGCCGATAAATCGAAAGTGAATGGAGTCAGATAATCCATTGGAACTATTTCCTATTTGGTCTCTATAATAGTTGACCCAGTTTGCCAGCAAGGCGGATTTTCCTGAACCAGCTTCCGCAGTCAACACGAACAGTCTTTTGTTTGAGCTACCCTTGGCGAATTCATCAAGCGTATTGAAATCACCCGTTCGTTTGATAAATCCTTCGCTGTTGATGAAAACAAACTGCTCCTGTTGATCAATTTCATTCTGGAGGTCATCCTGGTCGTCAGTCTCTTGGTGATTCTTAAAGCGATCTCCGATCGCCTGCTTCAGGTCTTTTAGAATAGCTTCATCCAGTTTCTTGCCTTCGCAACTGAAGTTGCCCAGCCTACCTTTGGTTAGATCATCATTGAATATTTCCGCTTTCTTACGAGCAGGATTAGATACCTTAGACCCGTGAGTTCTCACTTTTGCACATTTCCACCAATCATTTTTCCATTTTTTAATATTCTGCGGATCTAATGAAGGACATTGGAGGGGAATGCTTAACTCGGGAGTTGATCTATATCGGTCCCAATTTGCTTGATAATGCCGCACAGGGCGACCGGTATCAGGTATGACGTTCTCACGCCAGTCTTGAAGTAATACATCTGCCTTTTTACGTTCACACAGGTTCTCTATCAAATTGTTAGTGTAAGTTTGACGTATCAAGGGGGGAGTCTGTGAAAGATTTTTCAGATAAGAGGGTTCACGTAGGTAAAAAAAAGCATGTTCTACGTGTTTATAATATTCTACAGGTTTATCAGGATCACGCGGCGCATGGCCGTGGAGAGGACAAATTAATGCGTGAAGGATTTCCATCTCGGTTATAGATGCCTCTCCCACACAGGTTCTTAACTCGGGAAAGGACTGAAACGTATTAGACGAAATTTCTCCGACCTTTGGTACCCAACCCCGCCGCTGTCCAAGGAGGCAGACAAAGAACGGGCGACAGTCATCGATCCTTTTGAGGCAGATATCTACCACACTCTTGTTCTGAATGGCATCGGCCTCGGTGACGCCCCATCGCAGGTCAATATCGACCATGTGAAGCTTTCTTCTCTCACACCATTCTGAAAGTTCTGGGAAGACACGTTTTATGAGAAAATCTCGTTCAGCGTGCATATCATTGAACGTACTGCTAATGAATATGTAAACCTTTTCCCATTTTACCGGTCTATTGACATTTTGCATGGTCTGGCCTTCCTTACGTGTAAAATTCAGTCTTTCAGTGCAAATGGGACGATCATGGGATTGCTGCGAAGGTGCATGTAGTTCAGCAATTTCCAAGGGTCAGTGGATTCTGTTACACAGCCAGGAACCTCCATAGGAATACGCTCACTACGGCAGAGGGGTGCATCCGCTGTTTCTGACGGATATGGTAAGACATGGCATATGACTTTTATGATTGTAGTGAACGGTCATTTTTCAGAAGCAAAAACAGTGAATATTCAGTTTATAGGGTTGCATTTTCCCTTTGAGAAATGACTTTGTCAGAGACTCCGGATGCTCCCACGGGCAGAGATGATAGATGCCGTCTTAATCCTCAGATCGTGGAGAACAGAGTTGTAGCCATCCAGACCAAGAATGAGACACACTGGATGAATTTCCTCTACCCATCAGATAGATTTGCCACATTGCCATCAGTTTAAAAATAACTGTACGAACTTCCAGAAGTATCCTCCAAATATAACCATGAGTATCAACTAATAAAGCAAAAGTATCCCAATTAGACTTCGCGGTGGTTCTAAGATAACGAGTAGAAGCTCATATTGGTCTTTACGCCTGAAAAGATTTATCTTGGCACTTCTATACCAAGCTAAGAAGGTGATTAGTGCAGCAAACAATAAGTAGCACGCTCTTGTTTCTCTAGACGTTTGTTCAAATGGCACTTTGGAAGCAAGCCATATGAAGGTAAGAAAAACTACAGGCAGTAGCAATAAGGAGATACAACCAGCGCGCCGACTCATGCTTGAAATGAAACCCGAAATGTAGAAAGCATACAATCCCGAGAAAGCAAACGCTATCCCAACCGTCTCAAATCTCCAATCAACCATTAGTTCAGTCTCCTCTCCATTCAGTCAATTACTTTCAGCCTTCAAGTCATTAAAGGTGGAACTAACGAAAATTCGAAAGGTTTTGCCCGCTCTTGATACTGTGGAGTCACCCATAGCTCAATTCCTCATCTCAAGTCTACATCAGCCAGGTAACTTCCCAGCTAATGTGCACCCGGGGTACCCTAGATAAATTTAGATTGAAATATCGATATTTTCATAGATTCGTCGCTCCAATATAAAGCAGCAGATGTATTTCCACTTTGCCTACCCGATGAGTACCAAAGTTGAGTTTCAGATTTTAATGACAGTTGACAACACATACAGCAAAAAACATACCAGTTGAATTTTGCGGTAGTTCCGGTATCAAGCAAGGCATAATCATCAAAGGAATGAGGCAGAGTTCAGAACGGCACCTCATGTTACACCCTCTCATCCGGCGCTCCCTTCAAAAGCCCCAGCAACCTCTCTGTTGCAGCCTCAAAATAGGCGTGCGAGTATGGCACACAGTTGTACCTCGGCAAATCTCCGATCGTTTTTCAAAGCCATGTAAGTTTGGCCGCATAGAGGCGCAAAATACGCAAGATTAAAATTTGAAGATTTATGAGAACCTTAATCAAATGCACAAATCCGCGTCCTATTTCTCTCTCATCACGTTCTCAATCTCTTTGAAAATCGCGGAAAGCGCCTGTTTGAAGGCCTCGGACATCTCCACGGCCCAATATTGTTCCGCTCCCTTGAAATCGTTATCGAGCACGCCCAGCAGATAGCCGATTTTCCCTTTTAGCCCGGATATTTCATCAGACAATTTCTGACTATAGAAAAGCAATTGGTTTCTGCACAGCATTTCAAGATCCTGGAAACGGAGACTCAATGATATGCGGTCAGGTTCGGGAGCGCTCCCGTCGGTCTTATGGCTCTCAAGAATAAGTTGCAGCGTGAATTGAATGGCGTTGACAACCTCATGGACTCGTTTCAGATGCTTCAGGCACTGGGCCCTGTGAAGCATGATGTCTTTTTCGGAGACCGGGCTTTCACCGGTCACAGTGCTTTGACCGTCCATATCGAGTACGGCCTGAAGGTGTCGTACTGTCAAAGGGTCGGCCCTGAACATATCATTAAGCCGCCCGAGAACAGTTTTTAAATGTCTGACATTGCCCGGCAACGGGTACGATTGAAGCGCTGTTACAATTTCACGCGGCAAAACTCTGTGTTTGTCCTGGGTCGCCTTTTTCCAGAAATGGTCTGCAAGAAGAGGCACATCATCAGGATGGTCCCGAAGTGAGGGCGTATTGATAAACAATATGGCTAAACGATAGTAAAGGTCTTCCCGGAATTTTCCGTTCCGGACCATGGAGAACAGGTCCTGGTTGGTCGCGGCAATGACGCGGGCATTGACCTCAATTTCCCTGGTGTCCCCCACACGCCTGATCTTCTTTTCTTCCAGTGCGCGTAGGATCTTCACCTGATGCTCAGCATGGAGGTCCCCTATTTCGTCAAGAAAAAGGGTTCCGTTACCCGCAACTTCCCAAAGTCCTTTTTTGTCTTGTATAGCATCCGTAAAAGCACCTTTTTTATGTCCGAAAAGCTCCGATTCAAATAAGTTCCGGGGTATTCCGCCGCAATTTACAGGAATGAACTGACTAGAACTTCTGAGACTGTTTCCGTGAATTTCCCTGGAAACGATTTCCTTTCCGGTCCCGGTGTCCCCGATAATCAAGACGGGGTTATGGCTCTTTGCCGCGAGTGAGATCAAAACTCGAACAAAAACGGTCTGATCCGATTCGCCCACATAACTATCAGCCAGATCAGAGGGAACTGAGCATTTTTTCAACAGTTCTTGAACAACCCATGAAGATGTTCTCAGGTCAGATGAACTGGCGGGCTCTTGCGCTTTTTTCACCTTCCGCGTTTCGTATCGTCTGTTTGTTGTTTCACTGCCTGCTTTTTCCCACAGGTCATCAAAAAGCATCTCTTCTATCCCGATAATGTAAAAAGCTTGCTCCTTTTTATCCGATGCCCTCACAAGAAACTCCCTGACGCTTCTTTTGGCCTGTCCGGATGCACTATAGTCGCCATCGATGATGGGGACTCGATCATTTCCCCTGTCAAGGAGGTAACTGCCCAAATCTTTTTTCTTATGCTTTTGCCCCAAATCAAGGATCAGGTCGGTAAACTTACGGAATCTTTCAAGGGCTTCTAAAGGCACAAGGTAGGCAACCGGCAGATCGTCATCTTTAGCCTTCTCAAATTCCTGCGGCCTTTCTCCCTCCAACGAACTGTGCTCAGGTTCGGACCCCGGCGGGTCGGCCATAAATTTCAATGCTTTTATTTCCATATACATTTCCCTCCGGCTTCAACAGCGGTCAATGGATCAGATGGGCAATAAGGAGTGGGAAGCCACTCCCTGTATAGGGCCATTATAGTGTATGTGATTGGGCCGGGTTAGAAAATATCAAAGGCCAGCATAGAGTTCAATCATTAAATGGGCAATCCGGTATTCCGTACGTTCCTACACGGAACGAGGGAACGAGGGCGACAAATTGAAAATTTGAGCAGCTTGGCATATCACCGCTATTGAGTCGCCTGCAGTTCCTCTCGAACAACCCGACGAAGGACCTCTTCGAGGGACTGCTCCTGACGCTCCATGTATGTGCGGAGGGCGTCATTGAGCATCGACTGGTGATTGCCTCCGCCCTGTTCCTCTACCTTGGAACGGAACCAATCGACAATGTCACGGTCAAGTCGAATGGTGATCCGAACTTTCTTTCCAGTGGAAGGTGTAAGCAACCGGAAGGTCGTCCTTTGCCTCCTCAAATCCCTGCGGTCTTCTCTGTGAAAAGGAGCGGTTGTGGGAAAGGGCGAGTTCCGGATTGAGTTGTCGATAAAGCCGGAAATGGCGTGCAAGTCAACTCAACCATGAAAACCATCAATCATGTTGACAGTCGTAACCGTTTGTTTTTCCTCGATTGTTTCCACCCTGTCTTGTTTGGCACAATCCCTGCTGGAGGTAGATTCAGAGGGTAAGATTTCAAGTTTACCTCTGACAGTGAATGAGGTGCAAATCAGTAAAAACCTTGTGGACCCGAACAGAAGGAATAATCCATGGCAAAAAAGATCTATCATGTGAATGAACCGAATGAATACCGGCAGGCCGGTCCGGACGATCTCATAGCGCTATTGCCCGCACCCGGAGAAAACCCACTGTTCTTGGCCAAATGGGCGATCGAAATACTGGCGGCCGGAATCGTCCACTATGAATTCATCCACTTATCAGGTCCAACCGGATCCGCCAAATCGTCGTTGCTTGAGGCCCTTTATCTCGTGCCCGGGAACTTTCAAGGGATCTGCAAAGGGATTGAAGTTGAGGTCCGGCCCCTCCGTCTTTATCCGGTTGAAATGGCAACCTTCGAGGCCCCCGGCGAGCTCTATTATCGTCGGGCTCTGAAAGGTGGTACGACCTTTGACGAAAAGAGCAGGCTTGTTGTGGCCCTGGAGGACGCTTCAAAGGCAAACGGGGACGCTTACCCGCTTATCTGGCTGCGTGAGATGGGGAGGGTCCATTCATCGAGCGTTCATGGCGGGCTCTTAAACCTTATGACAAAAGGAGATATCGTTCTTCCGGATGGGTCCCGGATTGACGGCCGAAAGATCGCCTGGGTCGCGGACAGCAACTACCAGGCCGGGCAGGATTCAGACCATACCCTCGTAACCCTGGATGACGCGCTCAATCGTCGTTTCTCCGTAAACCTGACATTAGACTACCTGAACCCCGAGCAGGAGTTCCAGGCCCTTCAGCATATTCTCAACAAGGAAAATGAACGATGGAAATTGACAATGATCTCATCATGAAAGTTGTGCAATTGGGACACGCCGTGCGTCGGCGCCGCTCAGAGGGAGTCCTTCAATCGGTGGCGCCCCCCACCCTGTACGGCTATCTAACCATGTTGCGGATGTGCGGCGCCCTTCCGCACCTGAGCCCGCAACAAGTGGCCCTGAGCACCCTGCTCGGCAGCGCGAGCATGGAAGACCGCAAACATGCCATGAGCGTATTAGACGAGGTCTTCGGGCCTCGGATTTCCCTGGAAGATGTCCCTGTGATACAAGCCCTTTCCCCTCCGGATTATAGCGGGGTTGAGGACCCGGTCCAGCGTGTCTCTGACGCCGTTTCAATCAATGATTTCCGAGAGCCCGAGCATGGCGGATTGATCATGATGGATGAAACCCGTGTCATTGGACTGGTTCCGGTTGAGTTTGCGGGGACCGCGGATCGACATGAGGTCTCAACAACAATGGGGGGAGAGCAAACGGTGGGTGAGATCTTTGACAGGGTCATTGCGCTCTCGAATGATTTCACTGCCTGTGAAAAACTATTGTATGAGGCGTGGCCCATCACGCTCGCCCTCAAGAAAAACCTCTATCCGGGTATCCGGCAAACGCTCGAAACCAGCCGCCTCCGGACCAGCGGTACGCTCGATCCAGGAAGGCTGGCCCTGGCGGATGTCAGCCCCGCCATCTACAGACGCTGCCGTACGCGGGAAAGGTCTGATCCAAAGGGTTCTCCCCTCCTAATTATCGCATGTGACGGGTCAGGATCACTGAACCGCGACCAGATGAAAATGGTCAAAATCCTGACCGCGGCATTTCTGCAATCCACGGCTGAAAGCAAAATGCGGATATTGGCCGGGCTTTACCACAGCGGCCATGTCCGGAAAGGCATCAGCGGGCCGCTCGTTCAATGGATTTATCACCCTCAAAAGACAACGGCCGTCAGTTCCGACGATGCGGTAAGAGCGCTTATATCGCTGCCCGAGACCGGGACGGGAGTTCAGTCGGACGCCCTGTCCCTTCTATTCATCATGAATGAGGCCAAACGGCTGGCAGGGGATAATATGATCTATCTGATCCTGATTAGCGATGCGGCCTGGAATAGGAGCTTTTACACTGAAGAAGACGGCGAGGAAGAAGTTTGCGCCTGTTTTCAGGGAGCGTATGAGAGGTTGTCGGGGAAGCTCCACACCACCCTCGTTGCCGTAGGCATTTCCGGGGATACGGGCCTGGAAGAACATGTGGATACCGTAATCAGTGTACCTGATGACGAGTTGAAAGATTACGCGGCCGTGGCGGAAAAGGTCGGCGTTTATGTGGCGGCCTGCATAAGGGAGAGGTGTAAGTTTTGAACCGGTAAACACCGGAAACGGTTATTTTAGGGAGGTTTGTCATGTTATGGAAAGAAATGAAAAAGCGAATCGAAACCGCGACGAAGAATTGGGAAATCATGAGATATGACCTTTCTCTCAGGGAAAAAGAGGACCGAAAGTTCCTGTCCGGCAGCTACCTGGTCCTCAGTAATCGTGCAGGACAGGTTGAGTTGAAGCAACTCGATCGAGACCCAAAGAAGATTACTTACGCAAACCCATTTCTCTTGAAAGAGGACGGTAATAAAGGGTTTGTCCGTTTGTGTCAAGAACTGAGGCGACTTGAGGCCCGAAGCAAACAGTTTCAGGGACAGGTCGGCAAAACGGACCTGACGCATCAGGTTGAAGACCTTAAAACACAATTTGAAGCGCTTGATGCTTCCTCTTTGGACTTTGAAGACAATCTTCGCGTGGAGCTTCGGTTTCCAACAGTCAGGATGAGTACCATTCAGGAATTGAAGAAACATCCGCTTGCGGACCCGAGAACGGAGATACGTGAGTTCAGCATCAGGGTTGTTGTGAGCTGGGAATGATAGTGATGGGTAGAAAACAGGGAGAAAAAAATGATTACAAGAACTACTATTTTGGCAATAATAGCATTATTTACAGCGGGATGTGGAGTGCAAAAAAATCAACAGGCGCTCGAAGCGGAATCAGTGGTGGAATTTACGCCGCCGGTTAAAAAAACACACCGGAAATCGGCAAGCCGGGCTTCCTCGAAGAAACCTTCCTGGGATCTCAAAATAGCGGAAAAGGCGGAACAAAGGAGAACCTTCTCCGCCGGAAAATCAATTTCCAGGGCGATGCGGATGACGGCGAATTCAAGATATTCTTCGAAAAGATCACGCCGAAAAAAAATGAGGCACGCAACAAATGCGTCCAAAAAGCAGTCCGGGCGGCATGGTTTTTCCCGTAGTCCTCGGAAAATATGGATACCCAAACAATTTCATACTGAAGAATATGACAGGATTTATGAATCGGAATTCTTGGATCCTCGCGGCAATCCGTTATCTACCTTTTCTATAGACGTTGATACAGCGTCTTACAGCAATGTTAGAAGATTCATTACAGACTCAAAACTCCCACCGAAAGACGCTGTAAGAATTGAGGAATTCATCAATTACTTTGACTATGATTATCCCCCACCAGAAGACAAACATCCTTTTTCTACCACTATCGAACTATCCATATGTCCGTGGAATATAGATCATACTTTAGTGCATATAGGCTTGCAGGCAAAGGATATCGGGATTGAAAATCTGCCGCCATGCAACCTGGTCTTTCTCATAGACATATCCGGATCTATGGCTAAGCCGAACAAGCTGCCTTTGGTCAAGAAATCACTCAGATTGATGGTGGAAAAACTGAGGAAAAATGATACAGTTTCGATTGTTGTATATGCAGATACAGCAAGTGTCTTACTTCCGGCAACCCCCGGAGATGATAAATCAACTATATTACGCACAGTGAATACTCTATACGCAGACGGTTCCACCGCGGGCGGGGAAGGAATCAGGCTGGGGTATTCAACTGCAAAGAATAATTTCATAGAGGGGGGAAATAACCGAATTGTTCTCGCTACGGATGGGGATTTTAATGTCGGGATATCCAGTGATGCCGAACTGGTGCGGCTGATTGAAAAAAAGCGTAACGAGGGTGTATTTTTGACTATCCTCGGATTCGGAATGGGAAATGTGAAATTCTCAAAGCTGGAAAAAATTGCAGGTAAAGGCAATGGGAATTTTATGTACATTGATAACCTCCGAGAAGCAAAGAAGGCGCTGGTGAGCGAGTTCGGAGGGACCCTTCTAACCGTTGCCAAGGATGTGAAAATCAGGATTGAATTCAATCCTTTGAGGGTGAAAGGATATCGGCTTATCGGGTATGAAAACCGGGTACTGACAAAAGAGGATTTTGCCGATGATACCAAAGATGCGGGTGAACTCGGTTCAGGCCATTCTATTACAGCGCTTTATGAGGTGATGCCAACTACTTTCAAACAAGAAACGCGTAAGACGCCGCCTTTAAGATACCAGGATATAATCCTTTCTCAATCAAGCCAAACCAATGAAATTATGATGATGCGAATAAGGTATAAAAAACCGGATGGAAAAGGAAGTGTCCTGATAGCGCGGCCTATTCTTGATGAACCTGTCGCTCTTGATGAGGCTTCGGACAATTTCGAATTCTCTGCCGCCGTTGCCGAATTTGGTTTATTATTGCGGAATTCAAAATTTAAAGGCCAGACAACGTATGAACAGGTTCTGCAATTAGCCAAAGCGTCAAAGGGCGAAGACTCAAAGGGCTACCGGGCAGAGTTTATTCGATTGGTTGAGACGGTTGAATTATTAGAAAAGAGCAAAGAGGGCTTTTCCGCTACAAAATGAAAAGCTCTTGTACAGAAATGACGGGATAGGATCCGGATGGTATCGTGAACTATAGCATAATTGGAGAGTTGTTCCATGTATCAATTTAATGTCAAACGGACCATCATGAAGGCTCTGCTATACGTTCGCGAAAAGGTGGAGTTTAGCCGTCCGCCACTGTGTACTGTCGGAAAACCGACTGATACGATAAACAATTCCTTCCCGCAAAATCGAACGAGTGCAGCCGTTTCTTGTTCTGATAGGCGCGAATTTGTCCGCAGGGCACGACAACCTCGGGAAAATGCCGTTGAAACCATACCCGAGGGGGATAGGTCCGACGAAAAAAGGCTGCCCTCAAATGAAACATCTGATATTTCAGGAAGCATTGTGTTCGATAGAAATAACGACAGTGTTCGATTTGCAGCCGGATTCCTTGAAAAATTATGCTTTTTGAAACTGAAAGAACGGCTGTTGACTATGGCGGACAAGGGCAAAATTCGAGGCTTTATGAAGCCGCGATCCGCCGATGGTTCCGTTTCTCCGAACAAGGGCTTTAATCGGAAGGCTGCGGGATGGAGTATTGTAGATCGACTGCTTGAGAGAGAAGGTCTGCCCCCGCCGGTCAGGGACAGATTCCGGAAGGGGTTCGAAAAGTGCTGCAATGATAGTAATTCTTTCGTTCCGACCGAATCAGACCCAGGCCTCGTCCTGGCAGCCCTGGCGATCGAGGGAAACGGAATGGAATTCCACCCAAAAGCGTTTAAAGAAACATTAGACTTTAGCGAGCTCGAGTATTACGAAAAAACATATCAAGAAACCATACGAGATATTAAACGGATTTACCGCGATATTGTCTTATATGAAAGGGGGATCAAGGAGAAACGCTCCGAAGCAAAGATCAATAAGATCCCGAAGCCGGAATTGCGGTATGAGATTGTTGTTGAGTACTTGTCTGATCACCTGCTCCCGGTCTCGATGATCTCTGAAACAGGCGGTGTTTACACGATCAGCATAAACCGGAATTTCGTCCTGTTCATGCATGAATTACGGGGTTCGGGCCTTGGGGGCCCTGGTGGGGACATTTATGAGGGCCCGACATTTGAGCCTATATATGAAGACGACGAGCCGCATGAAGCCCCCGCCCCCCAGATACGACTGGGAAACCTTTATGAGTCTATACTGTATGCCGTGGCCATTAACGATATCAGGGGGAATTTCATTTTTGAAAACGGATCCGTGATATTGAATATGGACAGAAACAGAGTGCAACGCGAATGGGGGCGGACCTACCGGTTTGTCAACACTGTCGCCATCTCGTATTTCTGGTTGGCCATGGTCCAGGGCATGACCCGGTTCGACTATCCGGAAGCGGAAAATTTCATTAGGAAGAATCCAGGTTTTTTCTGCGGCCTGGAAAACAAACATCAGGATATCCTCCTCGAAATCCTCGGAAAGCTCTCAATTTCAATGACCTTTAATTTCGATGTCGATACCCCTGAGATTATTTCGAGGGTTCCCATTCCAACGCCCGCTGCCCTGTTCCTCCTGTTGCGGGATGGCGGCATGACTTCAGGAGAAATTGCCAGACGACTCAAGTGGAGCGACTTGGATATGTTCATGCATGCGATAACGCGAAAACTATTGGAACTCATTGACTACGGCGTGATAAAAGCGACCAAGGTGAAAAGCAAGGTCGTGGGACTTTCGGAATTCAAACAGCACTTCAGAGCGAACAAAGAACGGGTCTTTTATGAAAGGCTCCCCATGCCGGAAAAACACAGGAATAAAGTGCAGGGGATCCTGGACGAGCTTGAGCAGTCCGTGGGGCCGTCCGGATTTGCAAAGGCGAAAGCAAAGATAAAGATAAACAGACTTTTTGAGCCGGATCGGATCAAAGCCGCTGCAGGGAGAAGCGCCGCGCAAAAAGTACGGAAAGCCGCAGGCAAACCGGGGTTGGTCAGGGTTATCCCGACGTATTGACTGCGGGACGAGAGGTTTTACAAAAACCGCGACCGGTTCCCCTCCGAGTAGGAATACATTCCCCCATGTTAATCATGAAGCGACTGATTCCATCCCTCGATCATTGAATATACGCGCTTCCGGGAAAGCAGCTTTCCCAAAAGAGCAATCCCCGTCACTCCCGACATTTCGCCATGGGCAACAAGCGCTTTTGTTGCGGCAATTACCTTGTCTAAGTTTACTTTTTGCCCTGAGTTAAAAAACATCTCTTGCAAGTGAATCTCGACGAGCGCTTCTCCTGAACCACCCGGGATTTGGCCAAAATACATTTGGGCCTGCCTGAAATGGAATTCGGCCCCATGCCATTGCTGGTTGGGGATATGTGTGTCCATAGCCAGTTTTAAATGCCTTCTCCCTTTTGATTGTAGGACGTCAATCACCTCGAAATCAAGGATTTTAAGTCTATCATACTTTGTGACGCAGTCTTTTTGGTCCCATCGGAAAGTTCTCTTTTGGGTGGATAGAATTGCAGCAGAATTAGCATTATTTTTGAGGAAGGTAGGCAAATTCATAAGACTTCAGTCCAGCAATTCCCGCCCATCCCATTACCGAGTCCATATTTTAACATTTTTTAAAAACGAGCGCTGTCCTCAGAAAACGTTGCTAAAAATTACTCGAGATTCTTTAATCGGGCAATCAATTTTTGAAGAAGCGGCAGTAGAAAACGAGGCATAAAACCAAGTCCATATGATTTACCGCACAGTTGTCCCTTATTGGCAAATACCAATTTTTCTGGAATTGACGCTTTTTGTATATTTGGATCATGCGTATTGAATTCACCCGCCATCATACAAAATGATCGGAGGTCGGAATCTTATCCCGTAAAAGAGAGCTTCGTAAAGCATCCTCATCGATTTGAACGCAAAATCTCTAAACAGGGACCGCATACGATCCCACAGTTCTCTTTTGCTACCGAGCTTATGCCACGTAGCCCGAAATAGGGGACAGCAGAGTTGCTGTGTTTGGTCAACTAAAAATGCCAACATCATGAGCATCACAAAGACTACGCCCAGATTTTTCTTCCCGAGCCCATAGTTATGTCCGAAATGATAGCCCTGGTTTTTGAGAGTATTGAAAGTCTCATTTTCAATTTTCCAGCGTGCACGGCCGGCGCGCATAAGTTCATAGGCATTGCCATTTGTTATGGTAAAATCAGTAACCCAACTGAAATGCTGCGTTTTTTCGGGCGTGATTTCCCAGTATTCCAAGAAGTTAATCAACAAATCCTGATTTGATTCATTCAGTGGGACTTGGTTGAGGAAAAGGAAACGATGCGTTTTTTGGGGATCATCTTTGTCGACCAAATCAAACTGAATGGTTTCGCCATTCTTTTGTGCTTCTTCCACTTTTTTGAACAGAAACGGATGATCGCCCTTTTTGACACCCAGAATGTAATGAAGATTGTATTTTTCCGCCTCCCTTATGTGTGGCGCA
>Ga0207996_1000084_pt1 | contig 80998 bp, 68 predicted proteins | sample AntAceMetag02UKG_FD_184773 | JGI IMG/M metagenome (GOLD analysis project Ga0207996, IMG submission 184773) | Saline lake microbial communities from Ace Lake, Antarctica - Antarctic Ace Lake Metagenome 02UKG (SPAdes) (version 2) | ecosystem: Environmental > Aquatic > Non-marine Saline and...
TCAAAAAACGATTGATAAGTTTTAAACGTCAAGCCCTGCTAAGTATACATAAACGAAGAAAAATGCTGATTATTCGGCCCTGGCTACATGTAAAATGGTTCCTGGAAGATACTTTTCAACACCCTTTAGAAAACTACTTTATATCGGTAAACTCTCTTGGTTTGCTTTAGACTGTTGCCTCATTTACCCAGAAATCATGAAGGTTACAGAAACTGGTAGCGAAGATTTTCCCTTTGTAACCTGCGGGGAGTTCATAGCTTGATTTTGCTTCAGGGGTAGTGCCGCTGAATACCTTTGCTCCTACAACCGTACCATCCTCAAGAACAAGCGTATGTCTGACGATATAGTGTTTTGCGGCCATGCCATGTTTGGTGAAAAGCGTTACGTTGCTACCCTCTACCGTAATTGATGGCAGGTGACTTCCTACCTTTTTATCCCATTTTCCAGGGTTTTCTGCAGTATAAACAATATTTGTATAGGGTGCAGGTGCGGCACTTGCAAAATTTACTGATCCTACAACTAATGCGGAAGCTGCAACTATTCCACCTTTAATAAAATCTCTTCTGTCTGTCATGGCTTCAATCTCCTGTTTGGTTTTGATGAGAATCGTTCTTTTATGACAATACGTATTGTTTTTGTTTTGTCAAGAAATGGTCTTCTTTTGCACTATTTCTTTGTGATCAATTACCTTGAAAATACTTTTGGTATACAAAAATCTGCTGGAGTCAAAAAAATGTAACTACTTCAGGGAGGGAAACCAATTGCCTTTAATCATGTGATATTCGGTCAGGTAATTGTGAGAGACCCTGGAATTGGGGTTTTAAGCCCCTGTAGATAGTGAACAAAGTGAAACTTCGAATGGTCTATTGTTCAAGGGGGCCCCCCCCTTGCTCCCTTATTTTTTATTCACTGAATACAAAAAAGTAACATTTTTACTATCCCGGTATATTTACATTGCGAGAATCCTGTGGTTGCGACAAGTGAAAGATTTCAGTCTCTACATGAATAACGATTTGACTACCCTTTTACGAAACCATTGTTGTTGATAGATATTTTAAAAAAAAGTGGACGGTGCTCACTATATGAGCACCCAAGTGTGTTACGGTGACAAATATTAAACAGCAAGTCCAGAAACAAATCATTGCCGTAAGTGATTAATATAACCTGTAAAATACTCTACGCGTGTGAATCAGGCAGCAGGGTAAGATATCGACTTCTGTTATTCCGCTTAATGATTTGTTCCGGGGAATGCTGGGTAAGGTGGGAGAGGAGGAATTATGAGAAAAGGTTCGTATTATCAGTACTGGGGAAAGACGAATAGAAGTGTAAAAGGTGAATTGTTATCTTTTCACCTTTTGCCGTATCATTGCCTTGATGTTGCTGCAGTTGCTAATATTTGGTGGCAGAAAAGCAGGTTTCTCCGAAAGGGATTTTCATTGCAATCTGGTTTGCTAGAGGATCAATGTCTGCCCTGGGTTTTGTTTTTTGTAGGCCTTCATGATCTTGGAAAGCTCGATCTGCGATTCCAGATGAAGTCACCGGTAACTGTGAATGTTCTTCAACGTGATCTTGTCGTAGCTTTTGACAAAATGTTAAAACCTCATGCGAAAAAATATGATCACGGTTCTGGTGGTTATAGGTGGTTTGTAAATGAGGCAATTGAGTATGGTTTTAGTGATTTTATTGGGTTTGATGCCGCTTGTGATTGGATGAGTAGTGTTGCGGGGCATCATGGCTCTTTACCTGGTAATGCTGAATTAGATGAGCCTCCTTTTATAGACAGAAGGTTTATTGAAAGAGATCAAAAAGCACGGATTAATCTGGTTGTTGATTTACAAACATTGTTTCTTGCTCCAACAGGATTGTCACTTGCGCATATTCCCGAAGATGTGCCTGATTTCCTCTCTGGTTTTTGCTCAGTATGCGATTGGATAGGTTCAAACAGAGACTGGTTTACCCTGGTTGATAAGCCAATGGACTTATCTGTGTATTATCATTCACGTCTGCTTATTGCCGAAAAAGCTTTAGCGGCTACGGGGGTTCTTGGTTCGCTTAGATCTACCGGGGGAATGAAAGCTTTGTTTCCTGATTACCAGCCCAGAGGTGTCCAAAAGCAGGTAGATGATTTTGCCATCGAACAGGGGCTTACTATCATTGAAGCACCTACAGGTTCAGGAAAAACTGAAGCTGCTCTTGCATATGCCATTAAATTGCTCAATGCCGGATTTGCTGATTCATTAATTTTTGCTTTGCCCAGTCAGGCCACAGCCAATGCTATGCTGGCACGTCTGACTGAAGTTGCAGATCGGGCATTTGACCAGGGGAAAAATGTAATTCTGGCTCATGGTAAAAGCAGATTCAACAAAGAATTTCTCGATTTGAAACGAGTGGCTCAGATGAACCCAGCCCAGGGAAAAGAGGAGGCACAGGTTCAATGTGCAAGTTGGCTGGCCTCAAGCCGTAAACGAGTCTTTTTGGGACAGGTCGGGGTTTGTACAGTTGATCAGGTTTTGCTCTCTGTTTTGCCAGTGCGGCATCAATTTGTTCGTTCCTTTGGTGTTCGGCGGAGCATTCTCATTGTTGATGAGGTACATGCCTACGATAGTTATATGTATGGTTTGCTCCAGGAAGTTCTGAAAGGTCAGGTCAGGGCTGGAGGGAGTGCGATTTTACTTTCTGCTACTCTTCCTGCATTTCAAAAAGAGAGCCTTCTCAATGCCTGGGGAGCAGATGGTGCTGGACAATCGGAGGAATATCCTCTTGTCACTCAAGCGATACTTCCAAATGTGGTACACTATGTTTTGCCGGAACATGAAAAAGGCGAAGGAGTAGATGTTGCCCTGACTCTTTGGCCTTCATCAGCCCTGGTTTTCCCTGATAACCTTATTGCTGAAATAATAACCAAGGCTGAGACGGGAGCCATGGTCGGGGTAGTGTGCAATCTTGTGGCAGATGCCCAGGGACTTGCTGATCAATTGGCAAAACTCACTGCGATTCCAGTTGATTTGTTTCATTCCAGGTTTCGATTTCGGGATCGAATGGAGCGGGAAGAAAATGTTTTAAAACTGTATGGAAAGAATAGTCAACGCCACGGACGTATCCTGGTTGCGACCCAGGTAATTGAACAATCACTTGATCTTGATTTTGACTGGCTGGTGAGCCAACTCTGTCCAGTTGACTTGTTTTTTCAGCGATTAGGGCGTCTCCACCGGCATGACAATATCCGTCCAACCGGATGTCTGGAGAGGCGCTGTGCAGTGGTAGTGCCAAGTGAAGACCCCTTTGGTTTTGGGGACAGTAAATGGGTTTATCAGAATACTCGAGCGTTATATCGAACGAATATTCTTCTTGAGGAAAATCGGATATTGTCTTTTCCTCATGTTTATCGGGAGATGATAGAGTCGGTGTATCAGCAGAAATCCTGGCCGGGTGAACCGGAAATACTAGCCGAAATGTACGAAAGATATGAACAGGAACAGGCGGCCAGTAAATACAGTGCCAGTTTTCTTGCTCATTCTCATTCGACTCCACTTCCCGATACGGATGGCAATGCGGCCACTCTTACCAGAGAAGGGGAAATGAATCTTTCAGTTATTCCATATTTGTTCATCAAGGGGAAACGATTTTGTCTGGATGGTGCACCTCTGGATGACCTGAATGAGTTTGAACAACTGGAGGCTTTTAACATGGAGTCTATCGGCGTTGCTCAGAATTGGCGTAAATATCTCCCGCAAGTGGAGGAAGATCAGATTTGTTTTCTGGAAATGACAGCACAGGGGAATGGTGAGTTTCATAGCATTGAAGGGTCGGGACAGCTTTGTTACACCTTTGAACGAGGTCTTGAAAAAAGAGGAGAGGAAAAATGAATTTGCTGAAAGATAACTGGATACCAGTCCAGATAGCAAATGAAGAGGTACAATTGATAAAATTGCAGGATCTTCTTTGTCGTGAAGAAGAGTGGCAATTGTGCCTGAATCGTGACGACATGGAACTTGCCGCCTTGCAATTACTAGTCTGTCTGGTGCAGGTTATTTTTATACCTGAAAATAAGCGACAACTTTTGGAGCGTTGGCAAAAACCACTAACAAATGAGGAATATGAAAAGGGTGCTCAACCATTTCTTGATTGGTTTGATCTTTTGCATCCGAAGTATCCGTTTATGCAGGTACGGGGAGTTAAGGCTAAACAAATGACCCCTATTCAAAAACTATTCATTGGTTTGCCCGAGGGGAACAATCACGCATTTTTTAATCGACCAGATGAGTACCGTCAGGCATCATTGTCAAATGCTGCTATTTTTATGTTTAATCAGGCTATGAACAGTCCCAGTTTTGGTGGAGGATTTAAAGGGAGTTTGCGTGGCGGAGCACCCGTGACAACCTTGGTAATGGACGACAATCTTCGTCAGACTGTCTGGTGCAATGTACTTACCAGAGAGTTTGCTGAGCCATTATTTCCAAAAATTGAGGATGATCTTCCTGTCTGGATTTCTCCAATCAAACCAAAAGAAAATCTGTTTACAGCAGACCTGGGTTTTGTTCGTGGTTTGTTTTGGCAGCCAGCTCATATAGAGTTGGTTTGTGATAAAAAAGGAGCTGTTGTTGGATTTAATAAGGAGAGATTTCCCTTCACTATCCAAAATGAACTGGCAATGCGTTGGCCTCACCCCCATGGTGTAAAAAAGTGGGTCATTAAAAAAGGAGAACGGGAAGAAAAATTCTTATCTTTTACGACCGAAGCTCCAGCATGGGCTTCATTGTCATTTCTTTTGGTAGAGAATCAGGGTGCAAAAATGGGGAATTCTCCTGCTCTTGTTTTAAGCCAATACCGCAAGGTTTTTCGAGGACGTCCATTGCATTTAGCAATTGGTGGGTATCGTAACAAACAGGCTCTCATTCTTGAGCGACGTCATGAATTGTTTTCCTTTAAAAAGGGATGGCCCGATGGAATCAGTCATATTCAGCATATCATTGATTATGCCCTTGACTGTAGAACCGTTTTGCGTAGGAAAATGTTTGGTCTGAATAAAAATCTGGGGTTAAAAGGGCTGGATAGTAAAAGTGAAGCAATGTTTTTCAAAAGAACTGAAGCTGTGATTCACAGTGTTTTGCAGAAAATGGATTGGCAGGAGGCTTTGAGTGAGGCTAAACAGGCAATTAGTGAAATTGTAAAAATAACTAAAATGATATTTGAGGATCTGGTTGTTTCCTATAATCACGACCCGAAGATGATGAAGATTGTGGTCAGGAGCAGAGCTGCATTGTTGTATGATCTTAAAAAATTGGAGGGATAACAATGGCAAAACAAACATTGCCGGATTTTCAAAAATTGGTGGTGGATTACCATCGTAAACTTACCAACGGTCAGCGGGCAGATCTCCGTAAAGCCGATGAACCAGATGCCCTGCTGGATATTCCGGCTTTTTATTATTTGCTGCAGTCTACCGGCTTGAAGCCAGGATTGCAGGCTGGAAGGTTGATTTATTTCCTGCCCTATGTGAATCATAAAGATGGCGCTAAATCAATGGGTTTGCAAATGCAACAGAATGATATCAGTGAAAAAAGATTGTTTCAGGTGGTGAGAGCCGATTCTCCGGATGATCTTGTTTATCTGCATCGTCTTGCCATCCAGATGAAACCCACTGTTGATTGGCAGGAATTTGGAAGGATGCTTTTTTACTGGGGGAAAAATGCCAAGCGGCAGTTGTTGCAAAACTATTATTTACAACCACAAAAAGAAACTAATAAATAAACCAGCTAAGGAGGCATTACCATGAGTGAAAAAAACTATATCAATTTTCATTGTCTGATCTCCCATTCTCCATCCTGTTTGAACCGGGATGATATGAATATGCAGAAAACTGCAATATTTGGCGGCAAAAGACGGGTTCGAATCTCAAGTCAAAGTTTAAAGAGAAACATGCGTCACTCTGGATACTATAAAGCCAATGTCAGTCAACCTTCGGATAGAACTCGTGAACTCGGAAGTTTGCTGAAAACGTATATTGAAAAGCTACAGGAGCAGTTTTCACAAGAGACCATTACTGAAGTAGTAAAACAAATCTCAGGAGTAAAGGAGATTGAAGAGCAAACCCGTTCCGGTGCAGTTGCTCCCTGGGCGGTCACAGAGGTTAGTCATTATTGTCAGATTTATGAAAGATTGCAGGCTGAGAATAGTGATGAAAAAGAGTTTGAGAAAGCTTGGGGGAAAGCAGTTAAGAAAGCCGTGGATTTCCAATCCGCATTGAAGGATGCAGCCGACATTGCACTTTCAGGTCGGATGGCTACCTCTGGAATTATGACTTCAGTGGATGCCTCCTTTGCTCTCGCCCATGCGATCACTACTCATACCGTGAGTGGTGACATAGACTGGTTTACTGCAGTGGATGATCTAATTGTTGAAAGTGGTGAAACAGGCTCTGCTCACCTTGATACTCAGGAATTTTCAGCAGGTGTCTTTTATCGATACGGCAGCCTGAATATCAGGCAGCTTCAGGATAATCTTGGAGGTGTCAGTCGAGGTGAGGCATTGAAGCTTGCTTCCCACTTACTACATCTGCTTTGCACCGAAGTGCCAGCAGCCAAACAGAATAGTTTCGCAGCATTTAATCACGCAGATTTTGCATTTGTGTCCTTTGGCGATATGCCAATATCCCTTGCCAATGCTTTTGAAAAACCGGTGAAAATAGATCGTGATGGCGGTTTTCTTACTCCCTCTATCAACGAATTCTGCTCTTATCAAAAGAAGATGTATGAGGGGTATGGTGTGGATGATATAACAGCATGGTTTTCGTTGCAGGAGTGTGAACTTGAAAATGGAAAGAAAGATGATCTGGCCAGTCTTGAGTCGTGGATTGTGCAGGATGGCGGAGCAGTATAATGAAGTATCTCATCTTAAAACTTCAAGGAGGGATGCAGGCATGGGGAACCCATACCTATGAAGATTATCGTCCGACAAATCTCTTTCCTACAAGAAGTGGCCTGGTGGGTTTGCTTGGGGCTTGCCTTGGAATTGAGCGACAGGATATCAAGAGCAGGCAATGCTTGAATGAAGGGGTGCTTATGGCAGTCAGAGCTGACGAACAGCAATGGCGCCCGCAGATAATAACGGATTATCATACAATTCTTGAGGCCAGAAAAGTAAACGGGAAAGCACGCGATAACGCCATATTGTCCTCTCGTGAATATATCTGCGATGCTCAGTTTACCGTCGCTATTAGTTTAAGCAATTGTGAAATAAAATTTGGCGAATTGGTTGAAGCGGTACGGTATCCCTTTTACACTCCAGTTTTAGGACGGAAGTCCTGTCCATTATATCGGCCGTTGTATGAAACAGAAGTTACGGCTGATTCTTTGGGGAAGCTCTTAGTCAGGTGGCTCCAGGTCGTGGGGTAATCTATAGTGACGAACCCATGGATGGTGCTTCAATTCTTACGATCCGTGATGTGCCTCTACCGTCTAAGGTCAGAGAGTTTGCTAAGCGTAAGGTATATGTTTTGGGGCAGGGAGGTGCAAATGTATCTTAGTAAGTGTTTGATTACTAATCGTAAACCAATGAATCCATATGAGATTCATCGTAAGATATGGGATCTTTTTCCCAACCGGCCAAAGGCGAAAAGGGATTTTCTGTTTCGGGTGGAGCAATCATCTCCCGCTGGCCATACGGTTTTGCTACAATCAACTTTTGAGCCGGTTTCGATCAAAGATGGGCTTGTAGTTCTTGGTCAAAAGGAGATTAACTATTTTTTCAAAGCAGGGATGGTTTTGCAGTTTTTTCTCACCGCCAATCCTACCAGACGTATTCGGGCAGAAGGCGATAAAAAAAGTAATCAGGGACGGTGTCGGGTGCCTCTTATTGATGAAGATGAGATCCGTGACTGGTTGAAACGGAAATTTGCAGATGTTGGTCAGCTGCATGAGGTGATTATTGCCGGGAAAAACAATCTCTATTTTCGAAAAAAAGGCAGACCCGGAAAAATTGTTACTGTTAACTATACCGGTCTGCTGAGTGTGGATGATACAGAGTCTTTAATGAATCTTGTTGAAAATGGTATTGGTCCTGCAAAGGCTTTTGGTTGTGGACTACTTTCACTTGCCCGGATGTAGGAGAATAACATGAAAACCAAACTGGCAATATTCAAAGGAAAAGAAATTCGGCGTACTTTACATAATGATGAGTGGTGGTTCTCGGTTGTTGATGTTTGTGCAATCCTTACTGATAGTAGAGATGCTGGAGCCTATTGGAGAAAATTAAAGCAGCGCTTGAAGGCAGAGGGAAGTGAAGTCGTGACAATTTGTCACGGGTTGAAATTAGTCGCCACCGATGGCAAGAGAAGACAAACAGATTGTGCTGATACTGAAGGCATTTTTAGAATCATCCAGTCCATTCCATCTCCCAAGGCAGAGCCGTTCAAACGCTGGCTGGCAAAGGTCGGCTACGAGAGAGTTCAGGAAATAGAAGATCCGGAACTTGCAACCAAAAGAACCAAAGCTCTTTACCGTGCCAAAGGCTACTCCGAAGCTTGGGTTGAAAAACGAATGCGAGGCATTGCGGTCAGGGCTGAACTCACCGATGAATGGAATAGTCGAGGCATAAAAGAACAACCTGAATATGCAATTTTAACGGCTGAGATATCCAAGGCAGCTTTCGGGGTGACTCCTTCTGAGTATAAAGAGTTAAAGGGGCTTGAAAGGCAGAATCTGCGGGACCACATGACCGATCTGGAATCAATTTTTTCCATGCTTGGTGAAGTTGCCACCACTGAGATTGCCAGAAAACAGGACGCACAAGGGTTTCCTGAGAACAAGGTGGTAGCTCATAAGGGTGGAACTATAGCCGGGGATGCTAGGGAAAAACTGGAGATTGAAACAGATGCGAAGGTTGTCAGTTCTGGAAATTATTTAACAGAGTCTGAAGGGCGTAAACGGTTGAATAGAAATAATGAAAAGTGAGAAGTTGAATGAGTTTTGAACAAGGCGAGTTAATTCTGTATCAGTCTGATGATGGAAAGGCAGGAGTCGATGTACGGCTTAAAAATGAGTCTGTATGGTTAACATTAAACCAGATTGCAGATTTGTTTGAGCGTGATAAATCTGTGATTTCCAGGCATCTCCGTAATATTTTCCAAAGTGGGGAACTTGTTAGAGAAGCAACTGTTGCAGAATATGCAACAGTTCAACAAGAGGGCACTCGTGAGGTTTCGCGGATTATTGAATGGTTTAATCTTGATGCCATAATTTCCGTGGGATATCGGGTTAATTCCAAGCGAGGTACTCAATTTCGGATTTGGGCAACTTCGATTTTGAAAGATCACTTGGTACAGGGCTATACCCTCAATCAGAGGCGGTTAGCAGAAAAAGGTCTAGGTGAAGTCAGGCAAATGCTGAATCTTCTGGCAAACACCCTGGAAAACCATAATCTGGTTAGTGATGAGGGACGGGAGGTACTTTCTATTGTCAGTGGTTATGCCAGAACTTGGCAGCTGCTCTGGCAGTATGATGAGGATTCTCTGGCTATTCCTAAAAATGATGGGAAATTGTCTAAGGTTTTAGAACTGACCCCGACTCGTCAGGCCATTAGTTCTTTGAAACAGGAATTGTTGACTAAGGATGAAGCAACAGACATTTTTGGTCAGGAACGGGGAGGCGGTATGGCAGGTATTTTAGGTGCTATTCAGCAGACTTTTGGAGGTCAGGATCTTTATCCAGGCGTGGAAGAGAAGGCTGCGAATCTGCTATACTTCGTCATTAAGGATCATCCTTTTGTGGATGGTAATAAACGCATTGGTTCATTTCTTTTTCTACTGTTTTTAAGGCTTAACCGTGAAGTGTTGAATTTTGATGACAAGGCTTTGGTGGCTTTAACTCTGCTCATAGCATCAAGTGATCCGGCTCAAAAGGATTTACTTGTCCGGCTTGTCATAAATCTTCTTGCAGACGATAAGGAGCGCTGATGGATCAAATATTACCGCAGTTAAAACCCATTCCTATGAAAGAACGACTTTCCATTATTTTTGTTCAATATGGAAGGCTTGATGTTCTTGACGGAGCTTTTGTTCTGGTGGATAAAAATGGCGTGCGGACTCATATTCCTGTTGGTTCTGTGGCTTGTTTGATGTTGGAACCCGGTACAAGAGTGAGCCATGCTGCTGTGGTTCTGGCTTCAAGAGTTGGTTGTCTGCTTGTCTGGGTAGGTGAAGGCGGAGTGAGATTATATGCTTCTGGTCAGCCTGGGGGAGCAAGGGCGGATCGTCTGTTGTATCAGGCAAAATTGGCATTGGATGATACCGCTCGTCTGAAAGTTGTTCGTAAAATGTATGAATTGCGCTTTAAGGAAAAACCCCCGGAAAAACGAAGTGTCGAACAGTTGCGTGGAATAGAGGGGGCACGGGTAAAAAAACTGTATCAGCTTCTGGCAAAACAGTACAACGTGAAATGGGTCAGGCGAAACTATGACCATAATAACTGGGGCAGCAGTGATATCGCAAATCGTTGCCTTTCTTCTGCAACTGCCTGTTTGTATGGCATTTGTGAGGCTGCTATATTGGCTGCCGGGTATGCTCCGGCTGTGGGGTTCATTCATACGGGTAAACCTCAATCTTTTGTATATGATATTGCAGATGTTTTTAAATTTGAAACTGTGGTTCCGGCAGCTTTTAAGATTGCTGCACGTGAACCTTTTAACCCGGAACGGGAAGTGCGTTTGGCTTGTCGAGATTCTTTTCGTCAGGGCAAGATATTGAAGAGGATTATTCCAATGATTGAAGAAGTTCTTGCAGCAGGTGAAATGAAACCGCCAAAGCGCCCGAAAGAATCCGTGGCTCCGGCCATTCCAAATAAAGAACAGGTGGGCAATGCTGGTCATCGTGGTTGAAAATGTACCGCCCAGACTGAGAGGACGGTTGGCTGTGTGGCTTCTTGAGATTCGTGCTGGAGTTTATGTGGGGAAGTTGTCTCGTCGTGTTCGCGAAATGATCTGGAGTACTGTTGAAGAAGGACTTGGTGAGGGGAATGCTGTCATGGCCTGGAGTACAAATGCCGAAGCAGGGTTTGAATTTGTGACAGTTGGAGAGAATAGACGTATTCCTATTGATATAGATGGTGTGCAACTTGTTTCTTTTTTGCAAAGGGAGGAAGATGAATCTAATTTTTATTCAGGTGGAAATGGACGGAAATAGTTGGTAGATTATTGGATGTTTGAATTTGTTCACAGTTTTAGCTGGTTATAAGGAGTATGTTCCCCACAGGCGTGGGGATGAACCGTACTATGGATGAGCTTGGAGATGAGATAGTTGATGTTCCCCACAGGCGTGGGGATGAACCGAAAGAGGTGTAAGTTTTTCCCGAAGGTTCCGCATGTTCCCCACAGGCGTGGGGATGAACCGTAAGAACAATCAACTGGCTTTTATTTACAAAGATGTGGCCAAGCAACATTCCTGCACTCATGGCAATATTATTGGAAAGTGCCACCTGGAAGTGTACCGTTGAGATAGGATTCTGAAGGTGGTCGTTACGACGGAAGAAGAATTTTTCAAGCCCCTGACTTTTTGTGGTGTGGATTCCAGTCAGGGTTTCTATAAGGAAGTTGTAGCGGATTTTGTCGCTGAAATCCTGTTCTCTTACTTCCTGCTTGAGGCACATCCCCATAACCCGGGGATCATGCAAAAGAGGAGAAACAGAGTAAGTGGCACAAAAACCAGGTCACCGCCGATATAGGCAATCAGAAAAAAAAGTGAGTACGCAGGGCAGATCGACCATGGTCATCAGTGCCTGGCCGGAGTAGAAGCTTCGTCATTTGCTGATGGCTGCCATCTTTTGAATGTAAGCCTGCTCCTTGTTCTTCAAATGCCTGAACATTCGCATTGAGCAGATGAGACATGGCAGCACAGGCGGTTTTATGTTCAAATACGGCTCTCGACCAGCCGGTGAGATATGATTGTGTGAGACGGAGTCCGACTTTAAGCGTTACAGCTGCTGCAACGCCTGAAATAAGAAGAATCAGAGTGCCTATTCCATGGCTTGGCAGGATGCGGTCGTAGGTCTGCAGCATCATGATCGGCATGGCCAGTGCCAACAGATTGATGACAAGCGTGGACAGCATCAGGTGAAATATGTTGCCGTTTTTATTCACTAAGGCGTCAGCCGAAAGTTCTGCTTTCCGGTTTTTTCTGCCATGGATATTCCCGATCGAATGATATAGCATACATTTGTTGAAGAAATAATAAACTCTGAATTGATGGTATCGAAAAAATAAAAAGAAATGAAGGAAAAGGTCAATATTATTGTATAGTTTGTATACCTTGATGCTGGATTGAGCCTTTTTGGGATTATTTCGGGAAAAAGACCCAGGATACGGTATGAAAAAGATGGTAGTGGCAAGAAAAAAATAGATGATGAACAATAAATGTTCGGGAGTGAAAATTATGAAAGTAGTTGCCTTCAGTGGAAGTGCCAGAAAGAATGGAAATACCGATTTGCTGTTGCGTACCACCCTTGCAGAACTTGAAGCCGAAGGGATTGAAACTGAATTGGTACAGCTTGCAGGGACAGAAATTCGTGGTTGTCTCGCCTGTTATCAATGTTTCAAAAGAAAGGATGGGCGCTGTGCCGTGGAAAAGGACTGTATCAATGAATGCCTTGAGAAGATGAAGGGTGCAGATGCCATTCTTCTGGGATCCCCCACCTATTTTGCCGATGTCTCAACGGAAATGAAGGCTCTGATGGACAGGTGCGGTATGGTGAGTCGTGCCAATGGTGATATGTTGAAACGAAAACTTGGTGCTGCCGTTGTTGCGGCCAGGCGTGCCGGTGCTATTCATGTATTTGATACCATGAATCATTTCTTTCTCATCGGACAGATGATTGTCGTTGGCTCCAACTACTGGAATATCGGCATGGGACGTGAAAAAGAAGAGGTTGCCAAGGATGAAGAGGGCATGAATACGATGAAAGTTCTGGGGCAGAATATGGCCTGGACATTAAAGCAACTGCATTCCTAGGAGAATTATTGTGACAAAGCAGGTAACCATTCTGGTGGTGGATGATGAACAGGTGCATCGCTATATGCTCTGTTCCATGTTTAAAGAGTGGGGCTGGAAGTGTGTGGAGGCTGATGACGGTAAAACTGCGGTGGACGCTGTTCAAAAGTTTGCCTATGACGCAGTACTCATGGATGTACGCATGGCGAGAATGGATGGCATGGAGGCTTTTGGTAAAATTCACAGCACTCATCCGGCCCTGCCCGTCATCATTATGACAGCCTATTCTTCTGTGGATGCGGCGGTTGAGGCGATTAAGCATGGGGCTTATGATTACCTGACCAAACCTCTTGATTTTGATCGTCTCCGTCTCACCCTCGAGCGGGCAGTGGATAAAAAACAGGTGGAGGAGCGGAAACAGGTGGGGCAGGAAGGCAAACCTGAAGCAAAATCCTCTGCCATTCTCGGGAGTTCTCCTTTAATGCAGGAACTTCTTGAAATGATCTCCTATGTGGCCCCCACCGAGGCCACGGTTCTTATTAATGGTGAATCCGGTACCGGGAAAGAACTGGTGGCAGCTGAACTGCACCATAACAGTGATAGAAGTGATAAGCCCTTTATTAAGGTGAATTGTGCAGCCCTTGCGGAGAGTCTACTGGAGTCGGAACTCTTTGGCCATGAGAAAGGAGCCTTCACCGGGGCTGATAAACAGCGTGAAGGAAAATTTGTTCAGGCAGAAGGTGGAACGCTTTTTCTTGATGAGATTGGTGAAACTTCCCAGGCCATGCAGGTGAAAATGCTGCGTGTCCTTCAGGAACACGAATTACAGCGGGTTGGAGGAGAGGAAACAATTCGGACCGATGCCAGAATCATTGCTGCCACCAACCGGGATCTGGAACAGGAGGTTCGTGACGGGAATTTTCGTGAAGATCTCTACTACAGGCTGAACGTGGTAACGGTGACTGTTCCTCCGCTTCGTGATCGAAGCGACGATATCCCCATACTGGTTGGACATTTTGTCCGTAAATTTGCTGAGAAGAACAGGCGTGAGGTCACCGGAGTTACTTCGGAATGTATGGAACTGCTAAGTTCCTATTCCTGGCCCGGGAATGTCCGCGAACTTGAGAATGCGATTGAACGAGGGGTTATTCTTATGCGTGGTGAGTATCTCACCGAAAAAAGCCTTCCTTTGCCCATCCAGAAACAGGTACAAGCAAAAAGTGTTGATAACGAAGATGGGCAGATCTCATCGCTTCAGGCTCAGGAGAAGGTTTTGATCCTGAAGACCCTCGAGGAAACCGGCGGCAACAAGAGTGAAGCTGCAAGAAGGCTTGGGATAACCCGTAAGACTCTGCAGAATAAATTGCATAAATATGCTGAATAATGACAAGAGAATGACAGTTTGCTGCCCTTGTTGACTATGCCCGATGGCTGTGGTATTGAGACAGGCTGAAAGGCTGAATTGTAAAGGCTGCAGGTGGACAAATAACGGTTTTCTTTGTTGCCTCGGTCGTCAGCGCAAGAAAACGTTAAGTCCATACACAGGTGGAGTAATAAAATGAGGACAGATATAGTCCATATTGGTGCAGGCGAGCTGACCTACGAGATTCGTAATATCGTAAATGTCGGGATGAAATTGCAGAAGCTGGGGCTTAGCCCCAACTGGGAAAATATAGGTGATCCTATTGCAAAGGGTGAGGAAATACCTCTTTGGATGAAAGAGATCGTTGCGGATGCTGTTATGCAGGATGCTACTTATGGCTACTGCCCAACCAGGGGTGTGTTGAGTACCCGTGAGTTTATTGCTGCTGAAACCAATAGGCGCGGCGGGGCACAGATTACTCCGGAAAATATACTTTTTTTTAACGGCCTGGGTGATGCTATTTCCAAGATTTTCGGGTTTCTGAAAAGGACTGCCCGGGTTCTGGTGCCGACACCAAGCTATACAACACATTCGTCAGCGGAAGCTGCTCATGCCGGTGATAAGCCACTAACCTATATTTTAGATCCTAATCATCACTGGTATCCAGATCTTGATGATTTGGAAAAGTCCATCAAGTACAATCCTGCCGTTGCAGGGATCCTGATCATCAATCCTGACAATCCCACAGGGGCAGTCTATCCCACCCATATTCTTGAATCCATTGTTGAGCTGGCCAAACGATATAACCTCTTTATTGTCTGTGATGAGGTCTATCATAATATAGTGTATAATGGAACGTCAACATCTCCTCTTTCAGATGTGATTGGTGATGTCCCTGCCATTGCCATGCGTGGTATTTCTAAAGAAATGCCCTGGCCCGGTTCTCGTTGTGGGTGGATTGAAGTATATAATGGGGACAAAGACCCCATGTTTGAAAAATATATTAACTCCATTTTAAATGCCAAAATGGTGGAGGTTTGTTCCACCACCCTGCCTCAGGTTGTCTTTCCCAAGGTGGTCCAGCACCCGGAGTATCAGGGCTATCTGGATGAACGCATTGCCCGTTATGAAAAATTTTCCAATATTGCCTATGAGTGTTTGAAAGACGTAAAAGGCGTTTTGGTGAATCGCCCTAATGGTGCGTTCTATATGAGTGTTTGCTTTGAGAATGGAGCATTGACCCATAACCAAATGTTACCTATTGAGATTAAGGAAGTACGAACAATGGTAGAGGCGCTGGTGAACCCAGAGGGGACTTCCCTGGATAAACGCTTTGTCTATTATCTGCTTGGTGCAACGGGGGTTTGTGTTGTGCCCCTTACCTCTTTTGCCACGGATCTCCAGGGCTTTCGCGTAACCTTGCTTGAACGTGATGAGACGGTTTTTCGTAAAGTGTTTGAGACCATCGCCACATCTATTCAGAAGTATTTAGAAAGTTAGTGGGTAGTGGAAAATGTTCATTTTGAATTGTACCAGCAGGATTGGGCTTTGTTATACTCTTCAACCTTCTTTGTAGAATTTTGAGGAATATACGGGAGGGTTTACTATAGCACTTGTCAGCGGCAATACCGGCGGATTAAAAAAGAACCAGTTGAAACAGCTGGAGCGTCTTGGTGGAAAACGGGGCAGCAGAGATGATATCATTGGTCCCGAAATGGCACGTTCCCTCTGTCAGCTGTCCTTTGAACTGAACCGCCAAATCGGCTTGCTTTTGCAGCGTTCCGGAAAAGTTGAAGCAGTCATTGTCGGTGATTTCAAAGGGATCATGATCCCCCAGCTCTCCCATATTCGGAGCCGTGGTCGTCTTAAGGGATTGCGCCTTGTTCACACGCATCTTGGCGGGGAAGATATCAGTGACGAAGATCTGATGGATCTTCTCTTTCTGAGGCTTGATATGCTTTCCGTTGTCAAAGTGACATCGGATGGCTTACCTGAACAGTTGTACTCAGTACATCTCCTCCCCGACTCCCGTGATGGAAAGAACTGGGCATTTCTTCCAGCAGTTCATCCTGCCAACCAAAAAGACTCCTTTGATGATTTTATTCATGCACTTGAAGGGGAATTTACCAGAAATGCATCGTCACAAGAAGTTGAAAGTGGCCAGGATCGGGCAATCTTAGTGAGTGTAAGCAGCTTGTCAAAGATTAGTGCTGAGGAATCCATGCGTGAGCTGGCAGAGCTCTCAAGGTCCGACGATGTTGTCGTGCTGGCAAAGGTTCTGCAACAGCGACGCAAAATAAATCCTCGTTTTATTCTAGGGAAGGGAAAGCTTGCAGATATTATGATTCAGGCCCTGCAGTTAAACGCCAATCTTCTCATTTTTGATCAGGAACTCAATCCCTCCCAAATTCGCTCCATCACTGATTACACCGACCTTCGAGTTATAGACAGGACCCAGCTTATTCTCGATATCTTCGCTCATCGGGCACTGAGCCGCGAAGGAAAGTTGCAGGTGGAGATGGCCCAGTTGAAATATATGCTGCCAAGGCTCTCTTCCCGTGATGATGCTCTTTCCCGTTTAACGGGGGGGATTGGAGCAAGGGGACCCGGTGAGACAAAACTAGAGATTGATAAACGACGTATTAATGATCGTCTGGCAAGGCTTAGCAAAGAACTTAAGCAGGTGAGCAAGGAGCGCTATAGGCGCAGGTCAAGACGCAGGAAGAAGGATTTGCCCGTTCTTTCCCTGGTCGGCTATACCAATGCCGGAAAATCCACATTGCTCAACACCCTGACTCAAAGTGATATTGTGGCCGAAGACAAGCTTTTTGCGACACTTGACCCAACTAGTCGCCGTCTCCGATTTCCACGGGATATGGAAGTTGTTATCACAGATACCGTTGGCTTTATTCGGCAGTTGCCTGCTGAACTTCTTCAGGCCTTTAAAGCAACCCTTGAAGAACTTGAAGAAGCTGATCTGCTCGTCCATGTAATTGATCTGTCTAATCCCTGCTTTCGTGAACAAATGAAGGTGGTGGATGATTTGTTGCGTGAGCTTGAACTGGATACCATACCCTGCCTGAAACTTTTTAATAAGGCAGACCAGGTTGAAAACGATGAGATACTGATAGCAGATGTTGCGAGGGAAGGGGTTGTGGTCAGTGCCCTCAATATCAATAGCCTGGCACCATTTTTAGACAAAGCACAAGAGCTTATGGGGAAGATCATTCAGGGCTGATAAGTCCTGCGAAAGTTTTGACTTGTTTTTTTTGTAAGTTTACTGATGAACACCGAATATTCTAAAGCGGGCTCTGCCCGCAACCCATGTTTTGAGGCTGAAGGAACACAAAACCTGAAGGCCGCGTGTAATGCTGTCTTTCTTTCAGAGTAACCCCTTTCATCCTACCTACCTTGTTATAATAACGAAAGAAATTAATGATTACGTTCGTGTCTTTTTACACCTCTCAAGAGGGTACTGAACAGAGTAACCGGAGTTCAGGAATAAGGTATTAATTATTCGGTGTTCGGTGTTGGATGTTCATCTGGAGATGATGAATAAGTAGCAAGCTAAGGTTGAAGGTAGAATCCAAGGTCCTTACCTATCTGTCCCTGATTGAGGAATTCGCAACCGATATTGTTTTCCAGGATATTCTTAACGATTACTTTTTTTGTGAGCTCGGTCTGTTTTTTATTGTCCAGCTTGAAGTTAAGAAGTGCCTTTTGACCAACGGTTATGCTGTGGGGTCCCGAGATGGAAAATGCAACGCCACTGCGTGAGATATTGTTGACCTGCATTTGGCCACCACCATGGCGTGACACACCAATAAGGGAGTACATACCCATTATATTGGTTGGTTTTCGGTAATGTTTTCTGAAGTCCAGAGCCACCAGAAAAGTACTTCCACAAGTGCAACGGGTTTTCAGGGTGTGCCTGCTGCTACGGAATTTACCCACTGCAATATTTTTCACAAGGGCGCATTGAGGACACCGGATAGAGGCAGTATCATTTGTTTTCACAAAAGATTTCTGTACCTTCATTCCGTATTGCTGGTTGCTCAACATCGCCAGTTGCCTCAGTTGCAGGGCCAGAAGAAACTACCTACTTCTTCTTCGCTTAGGGGTCACTTTTATCGAACTCTGTTCTCTATTTTAGCATCTTATGAGATTTTTTCCATAGGTAAAATGCCTATTTTTCAGGGGGTTCTTCTCCATTTATGTGTTAATGTGTTGAAGGTACACGTTAAAGAAACGACAGGCTCTTGTTATTAACTATCAATCGTAAATAAGAACGGTGTAACGTTCCAGAATTTTCTCTGTTTCAGGGTCCAGGTCACTTGCTACCTCATGAATTTTATATTCATGCTTGCAGCCTGTACACCGAAGCCGAATGCGGCGACACTGACGGAGGACCTCAAGTTTTTCAGAACATTTTCGACATTTCATGATCAGCTCAGGAGTTGCTCACGGGTGAAGAGTGCTTCAAGTTTGTAACCGGCATTAGCGAGGATCTCCACGCCGCCTTCCTGACGTTCAACAACGGTGATGACCTGGCCCACTGTAAAGCCTGCGTCTTCCACTCGTTTGATTACCTGAACCAAGGTACCACCGGTGGTGACCACATCTTCAAGAAGAGTGACCGTGCATCCCTCGGGCATGTTACTGAGTCCTTCGATGTAATTTCCGGTTCCGTGCCCCTTGGCTTCTTTGCGAACGATAAAAGCTGGTACAGGGTGACCTTCAAGGTGGCTGACAACGGATACCGCAGAAACAAGCGGGTCGGCACCGAGTGTCATTCCACCAACTGCCTGAATGGGAGTGTTGGCTTTCAGCATGAGATCCAGTATAAGTTTGCCACAGAGATAGCTCCCCTCGGCCGAGAGAGATGTCTGTTTGACATCGATATAAAAATCCGATGTTTTACCGGAGGTGAGAGTGAACTCACCTTTGCGATATGATTTTTCGAGAAGGATTTCTTTTAATCGTTGTCTATTGTCCATGATATTACCTGATTTGAGTGTTGGATACGTTTTTTGATGGATTAGTGAAAAACAAAATTCCTGATTCTCCTGTAAAAGTACTCAATTTTTGTTAAGGAACAAGAAAAAACTCGCTATATTGAAAATTGGCATGTTAATCTGTAAAATTAATTGCTAATCAAAAACAAAATTTACCGTTTTTTTTGAAAGAAATCAGGGGAACTCAATATGTGTGGAATTGTCGGCTATGTTGGAAGAAGGCGTGTGGTGCCAGTTGTACTTGATGGCTTGAAACGTCTGGAATACAGAGGCTATGATTCCGCAGGCATTGTCTATCTTCAGGATGGAGAACTGAACAAATATCGCAGTGAAGGGAAACTTCAGAATCTTGAAAATATTATGGAGGAGGCCATCGGGGCTCCTTCCCATATTGGTCTCGGCCATACCCGTTGGGCAACCCATGGTGCCCCCACCACAGAAAATGCTCATCCACATAGCGATTGCACCGGCGAACTCGTTGTCGTTCATAACGGTATTATTGAAAACTATCATTCGCTTCGTAAAGAACTCCTTGAAAAGGGACACAAATTTGCCTCGGAAACCGATACCGAGGTTCTTGCCCATCTGATAGAAGAGTATCTTGATACTGATCTGAGAGCAGCAGTTACAAAAGCCCTTGCCAGGGTTGAAGGTTCCTATGGAATCGGTGTGCTCTGGACCGGGATGCCCGACACCCTGATTGCCGCCAGAAATCACAGTCCTCTAGTTATTGGTGTTCATGAGGAGGATGGCGGTTTTATGGCCTCCGATGTTCCGCCCCTGCTTCCCTATACCAATCAGATTATCTTTCTTGATGATCAGGAACTGGTTGTTTTGCAAGCCGACAAGTACAGCATCTACTCCTTAGTCAGCGGGGAAGAGGTTGAGAAAAAGGTGCAGACTATTTCCTGGAACTCGGCCATGGCAGAGAAGGGTGGCTATAAGCATTTTATGCTCAAGGAAATTTATGAACAGCCACAGGCCATCATAGACACGGTGAGTGGTCGTATCAATCCTGAGACTGGCAGTGTTGAGTTGTCGGAAATGAACCTTAGCGATGAGGATCTTGCCGGAATTGAGCGTATTTTTCTGGTGGCCTGTGGTACTTCCTGGCATGCGGCACTGGTTGCCAAATACTGGATTGAACGCTGGGCCGGGATTCCTGTTGAGGTGGATATTGCCTCAGAATTCAGATATCGTAAGCTTCTTATTGATGAAAAAGTGCTCACCGTTGCTATTTCCCAGTCGGGAGAAACAGCAGATACCCTAGCAGGGATTCGTATTGCCAAAGAGCTTGGCTCCAAGATTGTAATCATCTGTAACGTGGTTGGATCTACAATGACCCGTATAGCACATGGTACGGTTTATACCCATGCAGGACCCGAGATTGGAGTAGCCTCCACCAAGGCCTTTACTTCACAGCTTGCAGCATTATTTCTCTTTACTCTCTTTCTTGCAGAAAAAAGGGGAACCATGGAGGAGGAAAAACGACTGGAACTTGGTAAAGAGCTTATTAATATTGCTTCGGTTATTAAAAAAATCCTTCCTGTGCTTCAAGAGGAAATAAAAGGATTGATCGAAAATTATTACGACAGTCGTGATTTTCTCTTTGTGGGGAGAGGGCTTAACTTCCCCATTGCCCTGGAAGGCGCATTGAAACTCAAGGAAATTTCCTATATTCATGCTGAAGGCTATGCAGCAGGCGAGTTGAAACACGGGCCCATTGCCCTCATTGATAAGGATATGCCAATCATGGGACTTACGCCAAAGGATGCGGTGTATCAAAAATCTATTTCCAACGTTGAAGAGATCAAGGCAAGACAGGGCCGCCTTATATTAATAGGGACCGAGGGGGATGAACATCTGAAAAGCATCACCGATGATGTCCTCTATCTGCCTGAAGTACATGAAGAACTGAACCCCATTCTCTATACAATTCCTGCTCAGTTACTCGCTTATGAGATCGCTTCCCGGCGCGGCTGTGATGTGGATCAACCACGAAATCTGGCCAAAAGTGTGACCGTAGAATAATGATTACAATTGGTCTTGAAAATCTGGCAGGTTCAGATGTGGAACTCTCCGGCAAGCGTCTCGGGCTCCTCTGTAATCATGCATCCACCGATCACACTCTGCGCCACAGCAGGGATGTTCTGCTGGATCTTTATGGTAGTCAGCTGACCTGTCTGTTTTCTCCCCAGCACGGATTCTTCTCTGAAAAACAGGATAATATGATTGAATCGGATCACAGTAGAGATCCGGTGAGCGGACTGCCCGTTTTCTCTCTTTACGGGGAGGGTAGGAAACCGACTGAAGCCATGTTTTCTCATCTTGATGTTCTGCTTATTGATATTGTAGATGTGGGGACCCGGGTCTATACCTTTCTATACACCATGGCCTATTGTATGGAAGCCGCAGCTCAGTACGGGAAGCAGATTGTAGTACTTGATCGGCCAAATCCTGTTGATGGTGTGTCGGTGGAGGGGAATATCCTCCAGGAGGAGGATTGCAGTTCTTTTGTGGGGCTCTATCCCATTCCCATGCGCCATGGTATGACATTTGGCGAGCTGGCCCTGTTTATTAATAAAGAGTTTGCCATAGGCGCAGATCTACAGGTTGTGCCCATGCAGGGCTGGAAACGTTCCATGCTCTTTCGTGATACGGGCTTTCCCTGGGTTGCGCCGTCTCCGAATATGCCCACACCGGAAACGGCCCTTGTCTATCCGGGGCAGGTTATCTGGGAGGGAACAAACTGTTCCGAAGGGCGAGGCACAACCCTGCCTTTTGAATTTGTGGGGGCTCCGTATTGGGAGCATAAGGAGATTTTGAAGTATCTGGAGGCGACTGAGCTTCCCGGATGTTACCTTAGACCCCTTGTCTTTCAGCCAACCTCCGGGAAATGGGCTGAGCAGGCCTGTGTCGGGTTTCAGATTCATGTGACGGACCATGAGACCTTTCTGCCCTATCGAACGAGTCTGGCATTGCTTCAGGCAGTGATGCAATGTTATCCTGATGCCTTTGTCTATAAAGGACCACCCTATGAATATGAGTTTGAGCGGCTTCCCATGGACCTGATTCTTGGGGACGTTGCGCTGCGACATGCCCTTGAGCGTGGCGAATCTCTTGCACTACTCGAAAAGAGATGGCAGCCGGAATTGGATCATTTTTTAGAAAAACGTAACAAACATCTTATTTATACTATTTGATAAGCAAAGAGGATTATGTGAGCAATACAAGTATTACTCTGGAAAAACTGGCAATTGTAGCAGATGGGGAGATTGCAGGAGATGGGCAACTGCAGATCAGCGGTTTTTCTCCACTGGAAACAGCAGAAAAAGGAGACATCAGTTTTCTGGTTAAAGCTGGAGAGGTGGATAAATTAAAGGATTTCAGAGGCAGCGCAGTAATTGTGCCTATGGCAATCGAAGAGGCTTCCGTTGCCATTATTCGTGTCGATGATCCCTATCTTGCATCGGCCAAAATCCATAATCTTCTTCTGGAGAAACCTTTTGTCGCTACAGGGGTGCATACCCAGGCCTGGGTAGGCAATGAGACTATTCTTCCTGAACAGATAAGCGTCGCTCCTTTTGTATCCATTGGTGAACGAGTGGCCCTAGGAGAGCGGGTAACTATTGAAGCCGGAGCCGTTATCGGTAATGATGTGCAAATTGGAGATGATACGACCATAAAGGCCAATGTGACCATTGCTGAAGGGTGTAAAATCGGGAAACGGGTAATTATTTATTCAGGCGCTGTGATTGGCAGTGATGGCTATGGCTACGCTACGGATAAACAGGGGTTTCATACAAAGCGTCCTCAAGTGGGAATTGTGCAGATTGATGATGATGTGGAAATCGGTGCCAATAGTTGTGTGGATAGAGCAGTCTACGGGGTGACCCATATAAAATCCGGAACAAAAATTGATAATCTTGTTCAGATAGCCCATAATGTGGTTGTTGGTGAAAACAGCCTCCTTGTTGCCCAGGTTGGAATTGCCGGTTCAGCGACTCTTGGCCGCAATGTCGTACTCGGTGGTCAAGTTGGGGTAGCTGGTCATATTACACTCGAGGATACTGTGATGGCTGCAGCCCAGAGTGGCATACATAATAGCCAGAAGGCCGGGGCAGTGGTAGGCGGTTCGCCAGCTATCCCCATGAAAATATTTGCAAGAGCTGCCATCCAGTTTGGAAAATTGTCTGAGATGGGGCGTGATATAAGAAGATTAAAAAAGCAGATGGCAGAATGTACAGCCGTTGTAGAAGAACAATCAGGGAGTGCTGAATGAGTGAAGAACTTATTGAAAATATAGATATTCTTGAGATTTTGAGACTGTTACCGCACAGGTATCCATTTGTGATGATTGACCGGGTTCTTTCCCTGGTCCCCGATCACTCAGTTGAAGCCCTGAAAAATGTTACAATCAATGAGCCTTTTTTTCAGGGGCATTTTCCCACAAAGCCAGTGATGCCGGGGGTATTAATGCTGGAAGGAATGGCCCAGGCAGGTGGAGTACTTGCCTACTGCACGGAACCTGAAAATGTAGGTGTGAAACTGCTTTATTTTGCCGGACTGGACAAGGTGCGTTTTCGTCGTCCCGTCGGGCCCGGAGATCAACTGATCTATAAAATTGAGCTGTTGAAAAAGAAACGCGGCATCTGGAAGCTGGCAGGGAAGGCTTTTGTCGATGACAAGTTGGTTGCCGAAGCTGAACTTATGGCATCTTTTGGATGAGTGCTGAGATGAATATTCACCCCACGGCAGTGGTTTCTGAAAAATCCAAGCTCCATGAGAGTGTGACGGTTGGCCCATTCAGTGTGATCGAGGATGGTGTGGTCATCGGGGCTGGCACAAGTGTTGCCACCCATGTGCGGATTTCCGGGCCCACCATTATTGGTGAAAAGAACACCATCGATTCATTTGCATCCCTTGGTGGTGCACCGCAGGACCTCGGCTATAAAGGTGAGCCCACCGAGCTTGTTATCGGTGATAATAATCTTATTCGTGAATACGCCTCCATCCATCGGGGAACCGTGAAAGGCAGCGGCAAAACAATACTTGGCAATAACTGTATGATTATGGCTTACGCCCATATAGGACACGATTGCATTATCGAAGATCATGTAATTATTGTGAATGCGGCCCACTTGAGTGGTCATACGGAAGTTGCGACCAGGGCCACCGTGGGTGGACTCACCGGAACCCATCAATTTTCAAGGATTGGTACCTTTGCCTTTATAGGCGGCGGTTCTGCCGTGAGTAAAGATGTACCTCCCTACGCCATGGTGACGGGCGAGAGAGGTCAGATGCGTATTTCCGGTTTGAATAAGGTGGGTCTGCGCAGAAATGGATTCAGTCGTGAGACTATCTCTAAGATTGATGCGGCCTATCGTGTACTCTTCCACTCTCCCGAACTTCTTCATAAGGAGGCGCTTGAGAAAGTTGAGCAGGAATTGGGTGGATGTGAAGAAATAGACGGATTGCTTGATTTTATCCGAAGTTCCAAACGCGGTGTGGTGAAGCGCATCAAAAAAGTAAATCCATGAGTGTTGATCCTGAAAAAATCGGAATTATTGCTGGCTCCGGTCAGTTCCCTCTGCTCTTTATTGAGGCAGCCAAAAAATCCGGGCGAAAGACGGTGCTCATTGCTCACCGTAATGAGACAGGCGATGAAGCAGCAGAGGCTGCCGATGAGGTGTGCTGGGTAAAACTTGGGCAGTTAGGGCAAATCCTAAAGTTTTTCCATTCTAAAGGAGTTGGAGAGACTGTTTTTGTCGGGGCAATAACCAAGACAAAAATATTTCGTGATATCTTGCCTGACATAAAAGGGATGACTCTCTGGAACAAGATCGACTCCAAACAGGATGATGCCATTCTTCGCGCCGTTGCCGGTGTGCTCGAAAAGGCTGGCATACAGGTTCTGGAATCCACCTGCTACCTGCAGCATCTGTTGTTTCCCCATGGCGTCTTAACGAGAAAAAAGCCCGATAAAAATCAGTGCCTTGATATTGCCTTTGGCTGGAAAAATGCCCGGGCCATTGGGGCCATGGATATTGGACAATGTGTGGTTGTCAGGAATCGTTCCGTGGTTGCCGTCGAGGCCATTGATGGTACCGATGCTACCATTCTCAGAGGTGGAGCTCTTGCCAAGGAGCAGGCCGTTGTGGTGAAGGTACGAAAACCCGGACAGGACTTTCGCTTTGATCTTCCGGCCACCGGTATCAAAACCATAGAAACACTTGCCTCTGTTCAGGGGGCGGTCCTTGCCGTGGAGGCTGGGCAATCGCTCCTTTTTGATCCCGCTGCTATGATTCGCGCTGCCGATGAGGCTGGGATTGTGGTGGTTGGAGTGAGAGAACATCCGGATGGTACCCTTGATTATTAACTTGAAAACTGATTAGAATAAAAAATGAATAAATTCCTTCCTCTCCCTGTTGGGACATTCCGTGTTGCTCTGTTCCTCTGTTTACTTATGTTTTTGTTTAGTGTCTCCTCCTTTGCAGGCAATACTACGCCCCAATTGAATAATGGTCAGAAGTGGCGGATCGCGTACTATCAAGGCGGTCCCATTCCATTTTACAGTAATATTCACAAAGAAATCATTAAAAGGCTGATGGACCATGGGTGGATTGACAAAATGACTCTTCCTGAAGATGGTTTAGCCGCAGAGCCGCCTTTCTGGGATTGGCTCTGCAACAGTGCTACGAGTAAATATATTACGTTTCTTCCGGTTAACGGCTATAGCGCTTCCTGGAATGAAGAGAAACGAAAGGGAGTACGAACAGAGCTTTTAAAACGACTCCAGGATGGGGAGATTGATCTGGTTATTGCCATGGGTACCTGGGCTGGCGAGGATTTGGTGAACGACAGTCACTCAGTGCCAACCCTTGTGATGAGTGCTACCAATTTTGAGCAGACCGGCCTGATCAAGAGCATCCATGATTCTGGTCTTGACCATGTCAGTGTAATGACTGATCCCACTTTTGCCGAGAGGCAGGTGAGGATGTATCATCGGGTCACCGGTTTTCAAAAACTCGGGGTTGCCTACGAGAACACCACGGAGGGACATAGATATTCAACCATTGCCGTTATTGATAAAATTGGTGCTGAGCGCGGCTTTGAGGTGAATCGCTGTGAGGTGCTCGATACAACAGATGACAGGGCTAAAAGCAGAGCTTCCTGCCTGGCATGTTTTCAGGAACTTGCGGCCAATTCAGACGCCATTTATATCTCAGCACTCCTGTGCGCCGATGAAGAAATTGATACACTGGTGGCCCTTTTTAAAGAGAAGGAAATTCTCTCTTACTCATTTTTTGGCAGCCAACATGTGGAAAAGGGAATCCTCCTCGGTGCCTCTGCAAAAGCAGGCTATGAAATTTATGGCGGACATAGTGGTGAACAAATAATCGAAGTTCTACGAGGTGCCAGTCCAAGATCATTAAAACAGGTTGTTGAGTTGCCTTTCTTCCTTTCTATCAATACAGCCACAGCCACAGCCATAGATTTTAAGGTACCTCAAAGCATACATAAGATTGCCCGTGATGTGTATGATCACTAGATTTTTGAAATCTAGATGGGTTCTGTATGGGTTGTTGGTATTTATCAGTTTTTTGTACTGGTGTTTTGATTCCGTCTGGTCGTTCGTCTCCTATGAACGGAATTTGAATGCCCTGCTTTTTATGGTTCCACGTTCTTTCCTGGATACTTTCTTTTTGGAAGTTGCTCCCTATCAGACAGCATCCCGTGTCGGGGTGATACTTCTTTTGCTGTTCAGTGGAACTTTGCTGATTGAACTCAGTAATCGCAAGCAGAAAATTGCCAAGGCACTTTCTGAAAGCGAAGTGAGATATCAGTACCTTCTTGATCATGCTAATGTGGGTGCCTGTATTATCCAGGCCATGGTTATTAAAATTCCAAATTTGAAATTGCAGGAAATCACTGGCTACTCTGAAAAGGAATTGGAGGAATTTCCGTTTATTGAAGTCATCCATCCTAAAGACAGAGCCTTGATTCTTGGCTGGCGTAAAATGACGATGTCTGGTGTGGCGCCGGCTACAGACACTCCATTCCGGATTTTCACTAAAGAGCAGGGAATCAAATGGCTGCAGCTCAGTACAACTTCTGTTGTCTGGCAGGAAAAGCCGGCGCAGTTCTGTATTATTCACGATATTACTCAGCGTAAAGTCAGAGAGGAAAAACATCAGCAGGCAAAGAAAATGGAGGCCATTGGCCTGCTTGCCGGTGGCGTGGCCCATGATCTGAATAATATCCTATCCGGTATCGTCAGCTATCCCGAGTTGCTGCTCCAGTTATTGCCGGATGACAGCCCTCTGTGCAGTCATATAAAAACCATGCATGAAGCAGGACTCAGGGCATCGGCTGTTGTTGCAGATCTCTTGACCGTGGCAAGGGGTGTGGCCAGTACCCGTAATATTGTGGATCTGAATGTTCTGATAAGTAAATTTCTGGAAACCCCGGAGTGTAAGGTTCTAACGGAACGCTACCCTGAAGTGAGGCTTTCGTCTCACCTCCACCAGGATATGGTACCCATTCTCTGCTCAGAAATGCATATTCAAAAAAGTGTTATGAATTTGCTCTTTAATGCCATGGAAGCCATTGAAGAAGTGAGTGGCAATGTCATTATCAGTACCGATTGGGAGGAGGTTACCGAAACGGTAGCTCTGCCTTTAAATCTGAAAGCAGGTGCTTATGCAATCCTTTCAGTGGCTGATACCGGTCCCGGAATTTCAGCGAAACATAAAGAACATATCTTTGAGCCCTTTTATACCAGAAAAGTAATGGGATCCAGCGGAACAGGCCTTGGGCTTACCGTGGTTTGGAATACAGTTGTGGACCATAATGGGGCCATCGATATCGTAACTTCTGAAAAGGGGACTCTGTTCAGGCTGTACCTGCCCCTGGCACAACTTACGCACACAAAGCTGGAGCCGCTGATAGACTCAAATTCTCTTCCGGTGAGCAAAGGGTCGGGACAACGAGTTCTTATTGTTGATGATGAGGCTCAGCAGCGCGAAATTGGTCATCAGTTCCTTAAATTTTTAAATTATACTCCAATTTCCGTTGCCAGTGGTGAGGAAGCAGTTGAGCTCCTGCGCCATGAGGAAGTTGATCTGGTTGTTCTGGATATGATTATGGATCCGGGCATCAATGGAAGGGAAACCTATGAACAAATCCTCGGCCTTTATCCAGGTCAAAAAGCTCTGATTGTTTCCGGATACGCTGATCATGATGAGATCTCCAGGGCATTGAAACTGGGAGTGGGTGATTTTATTAAAAAGCCCTATGCCTTGAAACAACTGGCGGCTGCTGTGCACAAGGAACTCAATACAAAATGATTTTTTTAGGCGAAACTTTATGAAACTGCTTTCCAGTTTTCTGACAATATACTGTCTCATATGTATTCTTTCTCTTCAAAAAAGCTCTGCCGATACTGCGCAGGTAATGCCCAGGGGGATGCATCGTGTTGAACTCCAGAATAAATTCTGGTTTCCAATTACCCAGGGGTACAACACAGATGGTCAAAAAATAGATCTTGGTTCCGCCTATACAGTTTCACTAGACAGCAATGGTCTTGCGGCTCTTGCAGCCCTCGAAAAGGCTGCAGGGATGGCTTCCGGCAGTGCAAGCCTTGGTCACACTGATATTGATATGACCATGAATTATAACGATGTCATCCTCTATTACCAATATGGCTTGACGGATAAGCTGACCATAGGTGCAGAAATTCCCTATTACTGGCAGTGGACCGATGTAAAACGGGCAACGGTAAACACTGAGAATGCTACGGTGGGTTTCAATCCATCGGGACAGGACCCACTATTTTTACCGATAGCCGCAGGTGGAGTGGTCGATGGTGATATGGCTATGGAACTTCTTCAGGGCCAGTTGGAACAGTTGGGTTACCAGCGGATAGAAGACTGGTCCGATAATGGTTTTGGTGATATTCGTGCTGGATTTAGATACCAGTATCTGGAAAATAATCCCTATCGACTCGCCGTGACCGGTGGCCTGACTCTGCCCACCGGTGCCGTTGATGATCCCGATAGTTTTGTTGATATTGAATTTGGTGAAGGGGCCTGGGGCTTCTTTGTTCATTCGAATAATGATTACACCGGTATTAGTAATCTGATTTTGAATCTTACCCTGCGCTATGAACATTATCTGACAAGCTCACAGGATAGAAGAATGCCTGAGAGTGCAACATCATTTCTCTCGGTCAGAACAGAATCCATCCGGGTACAGCTTGGCGATAAGGTTGAGTGTGAGATTTCATCCGTATATAATTTCTCCGAGGCCGTTACCGCGGAGTTGATGTATCGCTACGCCTATCAGGGTGATGACTCGGTCTCCGGGGGAAGTGATTATGACTACAGTGTCTTTTCAGAGGACACCTTCAGGGAAGAACACGTCGGTAGGATTGGGCTTTCCTACTCCACCATACCTGCTTTTAAAAGAGATGACTTTGGATTACCACTTGTTGCAAGTGTTGAGTACAGGGATCGCTTTGCAGGAAAAAATGTTTCCGTCAGCCGCTATATCCGCCTGAAAGTGGCTATCTTTTTTTAAGAGGGCATCCATGCAGGCAATGATACTCGCAGCAGGCTTTGGTACCAGACTACTGCCTTTCACAAAACTCCGTCCTAAACCGCTTTTTCCGCTTCTCAATGAGCCGCTATTACTGCTGACTATTCGTCGTCTCCAGGCCGCCGGTTTTGACAATATTATTGTAAACTGCCATTATCTCAGAGAACAGATTGTTGATGCCCTGACAGGATTACCCGGTGTGCTCATTCAGGAAGAAGAAACAGTACTCGGTACCGGTGGCGGTCTGCGTATGGCACTGCCTTCTCTGCGGGATGAACCCCTGCTGGTAAGTAATGGCGACATCTACCATACAATAGACTACCGGGCATTGTATTCTGCCCACCAGTCAAGCCATGCAATGGTGACTATGGCCATGCACGATTATCCACGGTTTAATAAAGTTACTGTGCGTGATGGATGGGTTACGGGGTTTGATGACCAGGTGGAAGAAAATAGTATGGCTTTCACAGGGCTCCATGTTTTGGAACCTGAGGTTTTGGAAAAGATCCCTGTCGGACAAGAATATTCTATTATTGATCGGTATCGTGAATTATTAGAAAAAGAAAGAAAAATTCAGGCACTGCGGCTTGATGACTGCTCCTGGACTGATATGGGGACAGTGGAAGATTATCTCGTCTTGCACGGAAGGCTTCTAAAAAAAGAAATTCCTTTGTGGGCAGAATTTTCCATTATTCCCCGAAATTCCTTTCTTGTTGATAGGCATGTAAGCAGTGAAGCACTTACCCTTCAGGATTGGGGCTGTGTGGGGCATGCTCAATTGGACAGAGGTGTCATATTGAAGCGTTGCGTTGTCTGGGATGATGCTCAGATCAAAGAAGGGACAGAGCTTTCTGATACTCTGGTTGTTTAAGGCTATTACTCTTTCTTTCCATTTTTATGAACCTGTCACAAAGACTAATGGGTTCATGCTGTCTTTCCTCCAGCCTACATACCTTGTCATAAGTCCTGATCCGTGTTCCATTGACGATACAAGACGATCCTTGTTAAACTTGTCCTTGAGACTTGGAGCTTTCTAGTCTGTTGAGAGAAAAGGAAGGAAGGGTGACTAAGTAGAAAAAACGTAACTATTCACCGAAATTGAGTTTGAGTCGGAATTGCATAGTAGGAAACTGGGGACATGACCCAATTCGTCTTTGTCTTTTGAATTGGGATCGTGTCCCCCGATTCCGGATAAATATTGTGCCGTTCAATAGCATGGTGAATAATTACGAAAAAAACAATCCAATACCCTGGAATATGGCTTTGAAAATGATCAACATTGAATGTGGGTTAGCGAATAGACAACTGGTACTTGTGTTTTACTTTTTGGTATCTCTTGGTATCAGCGGTTGTACCGGATGGGAAACCATTGAGAGTCGCCAACCAAGTCAATATGAGCAACAACTTGAAGCACAAAACAGACAACTAAGCACGGAAGTGGAAAGACTACAGCAACAGCTACTTGAAAAACAGGCTGAGGTAACTAAACTTATCCTCTCTCAACAACAAACTACTCGAGAAGTTGTTCGTACTAAGGCAAAATTACGTAGTCACAGCAGCAAGGCAGAAACTGTTGCTAATATAGCAGAGGTAAAAACTGTGCTCAGAGCTGTTGCCGAAAAATCACTTACTGAAGAGCAGCATGGTGTCGTACGTGAAACAGAGCTAATGATAGTTATGAGTGTTGATGCATTGAAAGAAGGGGATATAGCTAAAGCATCCATCCTGTCAAATAATGCCCAGCAGCTGATTGAGCCGATCCGTGCATTGCAGGGAAAGAATTCGAAAAAGAATGGATCGGATGTTGTCTTTATCGTCCCGCTGACCATGAAAGTGTTAAAGACATGTAACGTCCGTTCAGGCCCTGGCATGAAGGAAGTAGTTCGTTTTACGCTGAATAGCGGAGTACAGATAAAGGCTCTTGCCTATGTCGAAAACTGGATTCAGATTGAAGACGATACTCTGGGAAAAGGGTGGGTCTATTACCAGTTGCTGGAAATTGTACAGTAATATTGCAGTGGTGTTCCAGTTGAGAGGTTCAGGGCTAAGCTACCTTCACTTGTCTATACGGTCTTATGCCTGCTTTGGTACTTTTTAATGTTGAGAGTACAACGCGGTTTCTGCCGCGTTGTTTTGCCTCATACAGTGCCTTGTCGGCCTTGCCAATCAGCTGTTCGGTGTTCTTGTTGGTCGTATCGCTGATGGTAGCTACCCCGATACTGATAGTGACTTTAATTGTTTTTCCTTCCACAGTAATCTCGCTGTCTTCTATAGCTTGTCGGATACGTTCTGCTGTCTGTTGAGCTTCTTGTTCCCGAGTATCATCCAGGATAATCAAGAATTCTTCCCCGCCATAACGCCCTGCTGTATCAATTGAGCGCAGAGTTTCATTAAAAATCTTCCCAATAGTGACAAGTACAGCATCACCGGCCAGGTGACCGTAGCGATCATTAACGTGTTTGAAATGATCAAGGTCGGTCATCAAGATTGAGAAAGGGGTTTGGTGGCGTGCATAACGTTCCATATGCATTGCCAATACCTTCATTAACTGTTTGCGGTTAAAAAGACCCGTGAGGGAATCTACAGTTGCGAGCATTTCCAGTTCATTATGACTTTTCCGTAGACGGACTACCATATCGTTAAAAACCGATATGGTAAAACCAAGTTCATCTCTGTTTTTAACCGGCAATTTTACGTTCAGATCACCATCGGCCACCAGAGTGGCCCCATTTATCAACTGTTTCAGGGGAGAAAGGATGCTGTAGGATATAAAAAATGCAGCTATACCAACAATAGTTAATAGTATCGCGATAATTGTAAGGGTTATATTTTCCAGTTCGAGGACTTTGGCAAATGCTTGGTCATAATTTTTCTCCATCACAATACCCCATGAGAGGTGGGGAAGGAGAGCGAAGACTCCGACAACCTTTACACCGTGAGCATTCATGTAGGTGGAGAGCTTCATGGGATTGTTATACAGTTTATTTAAACTGCTATCCTCAAGATGAGCTGGGGGGCCTGGTTTCTGGGCCTGCATGGTAGAGATGAGAACTGAACCGTCTTTGTTGATAAGCGAGAGGTGTGTGGATTTTGAAAGGGCAACTACTTTCATCACCGATTCCAGCCCTTTTATGTCTGACTCTGTGGCCAGAAGTCCGAGGAATTCGTGTTTATTCGAAAACACAGGAGTGGCCATCAAGAAAGTGGCTTTGGTCGATGGATCATTATCATCCATCTCTCCAATAACCATCTTGTTTTGCTTAAGTTGTTTTTCCCAGTCATCTGGCAGTGTGAAGCTGTTCTTGTTTTCAGGACTTTGGGCAATGATCATACCTGTATTGTCAAGGAGCAGCAGTCGTTGGTATTCTTGAAATTGGGATTGAACCAGCATGAGATATTCACTGATAACCTCAATTGTTGTTGCCATTTGCTCCGTAGTATTGCTCTCGCCATGTCTTCTTGCGTTGCTGAAGCGCTCCAGATTTTCAGAAATAACGAATGAGTTAGAGAAGACCCTCACATTAAAAGTACTCTCTTTGATCCAGAGTCCTGCTTCCTGTTGAGCCTGATTGATTATATTATGAAGTTCAAGCGCAACATTTTCCTGCAGGAGTTTTTTGGTTTGGATATAGAAAGCCCATCCTAATCCCAGTGAGGGGATAAGGGTAATGATAAGGGCAAAGACAAGGATTCGGTTTCTGATACCGAACGTTGTGACCTTGTGATTAAATTCTTCCATATGCATTCTTCGGGAGAGAGTGAATCATGTTTTTCAAACAGGAACATAACCAAGTATACATATGGATACTATTACATCGGGGAAGAGTCGAAGTACAGTATTTTAGATCCTGTGTAGTAACGATTTTCAGGGGATGTCTTTTCTGTTTTTTTTTCTGATAAAGGAATTGTGAGGGGTATTGCTTGAGATGCTCCATTCAGCCCAGAAGCTTTTTCATAATTTCTTGATATCTGGACTCGGTTTTACACTTTTTTATCAGTTTCCATGTCCTGTGCTGCGGTGGAAAGGAGGCGCTGAGGTAAATCCAGAGCTGTTTCATCCGCCCCATGAGATGTGCCGGGCCGTCGAGCAATTCTGTATAGCAGGCGTATAATTCATCGTGAAAGGATTGTAGCCGTTGTTGTTTGTCGGAAATCACCTCGCCCTTGATTTCTGCCGGCAGAAACGGATTCGCCAAAGCTCCTCTTCCTATCATCCATTTATTTATCGTTGAAAATTGCTGTTGCAGTGTGTCGAATATCTTTTTCGATGTAATGTCACCATTGTAGACAATGGGATGTCCGCTGCGCTGCAAACAGTGCTCAAAACCATTTTTGTCAATTTCTCCTCTGTACATCTGAGAACCCAAACGTCCGTGGATAATAATCTCCGTCAGGGGATACTGGTCAAGCTGTGGCAGGAGGTCAAAGAGTTCCCGGTTGCTTGCATAGCCCAGACGCGTTTTTATGGAGAGTTGTATTTCCAGCTTGGGAATCACCTGATCAAGAAAAGCAAGGATCTGATCTGGAAAGGGTAGGAGACCGGAACCCCTGTGTTTTCTAGTTACCATTGGAGCAGGGCAGCCAAGATTCCAGTTTACTTCTTTGTAACCAAGTTCCTGTAAACGACTGGCCAGGAAAAGAAAATCTTCCGGATTGGTGTGCAGAAGCTGCGGTACAACCGCTAACTCCTGGTTGGCGCCGGGCAGAACATCTTTTAATTGCCCCGCGTTGAACTGGGAATGGCGCTGGGGATTGATAAAGGGTGCGAGGGCAGAATCAAATCCGGGGAAATGATGATGAAACAGGGTGCGAAAGTGGCAGTCTGTGATACCGCGGATAGGGGCAAGAACAAGTTCGGTTCGTTGCGAGTCCATATTATTGTTCCGCTGCTGCAAGCAGCCACGCCTCAAGCTGAACCGGGGTGGGGTGGATTCCTGCAATTTTCACAACACCGTTGATCATCAGTGCTGGTGTTGCAAGTATGCCATGTCTGCCGATCTCATCGGGGTCATGTATCATATGGATATCGGCTGCAATGTCTGCTGTCATCATGGCATTGATTACTGCATCCCGAAGTCCGTTACAGCTGATGCAGCCGGTACCGAAGATCCGGATGGTGAGATCACCATCCTCTTCAACGTCTTCCCCAAGTAATTTTCTGTATTCCCGCTTCAGCGCAGCCTTGTATTCCTCTATCATGCCTGGGGGGATATAATTCTGATTACGAATTTTTCCGTAAAGATGTTCGGCAATTTCTTCAACAGGAATTTTTTCTGCCAGGGCTGTATTCAGGGCAATGTCAAGACCGATCAGACCAATGGTAGCCTTACCGACTTTGAGCATGCGTTGGGTTGGAGTATCCATATAATATATGTTCCAGGCACCTTAAAAAATTCTATTTTTTCAAGGTACTCTTCAGTTCTATTTTTTTTTATTAAGTGTTAAGCTTTTCTGAGATGACAACTGAACTGACAACTATAAACATAAAATCTTAAAAAGAAAGAGGAGAGACGATGCCTGTGAGTGATGTTGCTGAACTGCGAAAGCACAGCTCTGATTGTCCTCCCCAGCTCTTTGTCGCCCTGACAACGGTTGCTGATCAAATCGGCAGGGATATGTTTCTGGTTGGTGGTACGGTTCGAGACTGGCTTTTAGAAACAAAACCCAATGACCTGGATTTTACAGTTGACTGCGATGCTGTTCACTGCTGTCGCCTGCTGATTCACACGCTCAATGGTGGTACCTTTGTACCACTCGGCACTGCCGAAGAGGATGCTGGCAGAGTTGTCTGGAAGGGGCTGACCATCGATTTTTCAAGCTTTCGTCTGGGGGCCAGCACTATAGGCGAAGATCTGTCCATGCGTGATTTTACCTTGAATGCCATGGGAATCAGCTTCTGTGAATTTATGGACTCGTCCAGGCCGTTGATAGTCCTTGACCCTTTGGGTGGCCTGCAGGACCTGGATAACAAAGTTTTGCGAGCCTGTCCCGACGCATTTGTCAGTGATCCCCTGCGTATGCTGCGCGGCTATCGTCTCTGGGCGCGATTCGGGTTCATACTTGAACGAAATACGCTTGCCGCCATTGCAGAGCATGCGTCTCTTCTGTCCACTGTTTCAGTTGAGCGGATCAGCTATGAGATGGATTTGATCATGGCATCGAACCGTGCCCACGAGGTTATCTCAGCAATGGCTGAATCCGGGCTGTTGTTCCAGGTCATTCCCGCTTTGGAGGAAGGGGTGGGGCTTACACAGCCTGAATCACATCATCTTGATGTCTTTGGCCACAGTCTGGCAGCTCTTGGCAATATGGAAAAAATCATTGCAAAACCTGAGATGTTTTACCCTGAATGTGATGATTTACTTCACGAATACCTGGCACGACCGGGAATGGCCGAGGTCCTGAAGTGGGGCGCGTTCCTGCATGATTTAGGGAAACCTGTAACGCGAAAAATCCGTGAAGATAAGGATGGGCGTATTACCTTCTACAACCATGATGAGGTTGGACGAAAGCTGGTTCAGCAACTTGGTCGTGATTTACGCTGGGCAAACGAAAAACGCGACAGAGTGGCCTCTCTGACCGGAATGCATATGCATCCCTTTCATCTCTGCAATGTCCGTCGTACTCAGGGGCTTAGTAAGAAAGCATGTCTCAAACTCGCAAAACGAGCAGGTGATGATCTGATTGGCCTCTTTTTTCTTGCCATGGCTGACAGTCTGGCCGGAAAGGGCGATATGAAGCCGGAGGCCATGGAGGAAGAGCTTGGGGCCTTACTCTGTGAAGTTCTTGAGACCTATGGTCGTGACATTGCACCAGCGCTCAATGGTCCCCGTTTTGTCACCGGCAAAGATCTGATTGAGATTTTTTCCCTGCAACCCGGCCGTGAATTTTCACGAATTCTTGATGCGCTGCAGGAGGCTCAGGTGGAGGGTGAGGTGAAGGATCGTGCCGATGCTTTGTTTTGGGTGGAACAATTTCTGAAACCAAAATAACTTTCCTCAGATTGAACTCTCTTGCTGCAGCCATCATGAGTAGCACTTCAGTCTTGTCAAAGGCTCCATAGTACGCTAAAAAGTGTTGAACTGGATAGATGCCGTAAGGGCTCCCCTCCTGAATTTTAAGAAGAGTAATCGTGCGTACGGTAAAAGATTTTTATTATAAGAAGGCCAAAAAAGAGAAGTACCCGGCAAGATCCGTGTATAAACTTGAAGAAGCTCTGAACAAATTTAAGTTTATAAAACGTGGAGATTCTGTACTGGACCTGGGCTGTTGTCCTGGGAGCTGGTCGCTTTATGCTTCAGAAGTTGTTGGAGAACAAGGGATTGTAGTCGGTGTTGATCTGCAGGAGGTGGCTGCGTCCCCTCGTGCCGGTGGCTCCGAAATTGTATGGTTGAGGCAGAGCATTATGAAGCCGGAAATGATCGAGGAGGTCCGGAGGATCAGACCAGCATTCAGAGTACTTATTGCTGACCTTGCCCCTCGTACCACTGGCAATCGCTGGGCAGACCATCAGCAATCCATGGTTCTGGTGCGAGAAACGCTGGCTATTGCCTCCGAGCTATTACTTCCCAACGGAAATTTTTATTGTAAGGCTTTTCAGGGAGAGGATTATCCGGATTTCGTAAAGGAAGCTGGAGAGTTGTTTGATAAGGTAAAGACAGTCAAACCAAAAAGCTCCAGAGTAGAGAGCCGCGAGGTTTTTCTGCTTGGGATGGGATTCCGAAATAAACGAATATGAGGCACTTCGGAACAGTTACAGTTCAGAAGTTAGGGTAATATCGTGCCCCGCTGAATAGTTACGAAATAATTTATAATACGAGAGGAAGGACGGGATAATGTCAGGACATTCTAAATGGGCTAATATTAAGCATAAGAAAGGGGCGGCAGATGCCAAGCGTGGAAAAGTTTTCACTCGTCTCATTAAAGAGATCACCGTGGCTGCAAGAATGGGCGGTGGAGATCCCGATGGAAACCCACGGCTTCGCAGTGCAATTGCTACGGCCCGTTCTGAAAATATGCCTAAGGACAATATTCTTCGTGGCATCAAAAAAGGAACCGGTGAGATTGAGGGCGAGGTATACGACGAGATCCTCTACGAAGGGTACGGTCCCGGCGGTGTTGCTGTTCTTGTTGAATGTATGACCGATAACCGTAACCGTACGGTTGCTGATATCCGTCATTACTTTTCTAAAAGTGGTGGCAATCTTGGTGAGTCCGGCTGTGTCGCCTACATGTTTGATAAAAAAGGCATGATTATGGTGGATAAGTCAACCACCAGCGAAGAAGAACTTATGGATCTTGCACTCGAAGCAGGGGCCGAAGATGTTGTGGAAGAGGATGATCAATTTCAGGTAGTCACGGCACATGAGGACTTTGATGAGGTGCGTGAGGGACTGGAGAAAGGTGGAGTTACGTTTGTTGAGGCATCCATTACCATGGTTCCCCAGACCATCATTGAATTAACTGAAGAAAAGCCGGCCAAGGCCCTGCTGAGGCTTCTTGATAGCATTGAAGGGCATGAGGACGTGCAGAATGTCCATGCCAACTTTGATATCGATGACGATCTCATGGAGCAGTTGTCATAACAGGGGATCCACGTATTCAGCGTATTTTGGGTATTGACCCCGGTTCCCGGATCACCGGCTATGGTGTCGTCGATGCCGGATACGGAAAAGTTGTTTTTGTTTCCTGTGGAGTGATAAAAACCACGGTGGGATTTCCGTTGTCCAGTCGCTTGAATGAAATTTTCGAGGGAATCAATGAGGTTATCCAGCTTCACAACCCTGAGGTAGCAGCTGTTGAAGAAGTCTTTATGTCCACCAATGCCGGATCTGCCTTAAAGCTTGGTCAGGCGAGAGGTGCGGCGGTGGTCGCGGCCACCCAGAATGGCCTTGGGGTCAGTGATTACAGTGCCAAGAAAGTCAAACGGGCTGTGGTTGGGTATGGGCAGGCCGAGAAGGGACAGGTACAGCGAATGATAAAGGTTTTACTTGGTTTATCAGCAGAGCCAAGCAGTGATGCCGCCGATGCACTGGCCGTTGCCATCTGTCACGCTAATCACCAGATTCTGTAGCTGTGTAGCAGCACTCCAGTTGTGTTAATGTTGCCTGGTTACTACTGAAACTCGGCTTTTTCTGGAACCAGTTGGATAGGGTGTCCGTGATTCAGGTATTCTCCGCCAAACGTCCTCGCTCATGCTTCGCTTGCGGAATGATTTGTCGGAAAATACCTGAACCACTCTCTTTCAGGTAGAAAAAGCTATGTTGCAGTTCTGTCAGCTGAGTTTCAGTGGGTAATAAGATAGTATTTTTATTGGAAGGTATCAGCTTTCCTTACCGCAAACCGAAAACCCAAAACCGAAAACCGTGCCCTTGCCATGATAGCATCAGTCACAGGAAAAATTCAATATATAGCCTCGGATAGATGTGTCGTCGATGTGCACGGTATCGGGTATGAGGTATTTCTGTCCAGTGAAGGGGTGGCCCGCTTACCGGAAAAAGGAGAGGTTGTTTTTCTCCACATTCATACCAATGTGCGGGAAGATGCCATTGTTCTTTTTGGCTTTGCTGAACGTTCCGAAAAGGAGATGTTTCTTACCCTGAAAACAGTCTCTGGAATCGGTCCTAAGCTTGCACTTGGTATTCTTTCAGGTATGCAGTTAGGTGCACTCAGTGAGGCTATTGCCACGGAAGATATTAAGGGTCTGACTAGCATCTCGGGAGTGGGGAAAAAAACTGCGGAACGGATCTGTGTAGAGTTAAAGGATAAGGTCGGTGACTTCCGCCAAGCGGCATCTGCTGCGATGGGTTCTGTGGTTGCTGCACTTGGAAAAACCGCAGCATTAACCGATGCCCTGTCGGCTCTTGTTAATCTCGGATATCCGGACCCCGTGGCCCGGGAGGCCATGGCCAGAGTGAAAAAACAATTTGGTGACGAGACTTTCACAGCAATGAAGGTCGAAGAGCTTATTCGGGAAGGACTGCGGACACTTGCATGAACTTTGAAGAAGAAATACGAGCAAACGACAGACTTGTAGCCCCAGCTCCTGTGCGAGATGAGCTTATCAGTCCGGATTATGCCCTCAGGCCCAAAAGTCTTGAGGAATATGTGGGCCAGGAACAGCTCTGTAAGAGTCTGGATATTTTTATCCGCGCGGCCAAGGCACGGGGTGAGGCTCTTGATCACGTTCTTTTTCATGGCTACCCTGGTCTTGGAAAAACAACACTTTCCCATATCATTGCCAACGAGATGGGGGCCGGAATCAAGATGACCTCGGGGCCTGTTATTGAGCGCCAGGGCGATCTTGCTGCCATTCTCACTAGTCTCCAGGAGGGGGATGTCCTGTTTATTGATGAAATTCATCGTTTAAACCATACAGTTGAGGAGATTCTCTATCCTGCAATGGAAGATTTTCAGCTCGATCTGATTATCGGTCAGGGTCCGGGAGCCAGATCGGTGAAGATGGATTTGCCCCGTTTTACTCTGGTCGGCGCAACCACCCGGACCGGATTGCTGACCCCGCCGCTCCGTGATCGCTTTGGAGTGATCCTGCGTCTTGAACTCTATGAACCGGAGGAGCTGGTTCGTATTATTCTGCGTTCGGCTCGGATTCTTGGTATGGATGTGAATGCAAAAGGAGCTCTTGAACTTGGCCGCAGATCACGGGGAACCCCACGAATAGCCAACCGGTTGCTGAGGAGAGTACGTGATTTTGCTCAGGTTGGAGGGCATGCCACGGTGACTGCAAAGGTAGCGGATGAAGCACTGGAGTTGCTCAATGTGGATCGCTTTGGTCTGGATGACATGGACAGGCGTATAATGCTTTCCATCATCGATAAATTTCAGGGTGGTCCCATCGGCCTCGAAACTCTGGCCACCGTGGTCTGTGAAGAAAAAAATACCCTTGAAGATATGTATGAACCTTTTCTTATTCAATCCGGGTTCCTAACCAGAACCCCGCGGGGGCGTATGGCCACCATGAATGCCTATGAACATTTTGGCCGTCCCCTGCCCAACAGCATGAAACGCCAACCGACTCTCTTTGATACAGGAGACTGAGACATGCAGAAGCGAAAAACCGTAGCTGGCATCCGTGCCATGAAAAAAAAAGGTGAGAAGATCACCATGCTCACAGCCTATGATGCTACCATGGCCTCCATGCTGGCCGAGGCCGATGTGGATGTGCTTTTGGTCGGTGACTCTTTAGGGATGGTAATCCTTGGCTACGATTCCACGGTTCCTGTGACCATGGACGAGATGATACATCACGCTTCTGCTGTGCGCCGTGGTGCTCCCGCTGCCTTTGTTGTTGGTGATATGCCCTTTGGTTCCTATCAGTCTGGGAAACGTGATGCCATTCTCAATGGTGGGCGTTTTTTGAAGGAGGCAGGATGTGATGCCGTGAAGCTCGAAGGTGGCCTGGAGGTCTGTGAGACAGTGACGGCATTGGTGCAGGCGGGAATCTCAGTTGTCGCCCATATAGGATTGACTCCGCAAACGGCCACTCAGCTCGGAGGATATAGAGTACAGGGCCGTGACATTGAATCGGCACGGAAAATGGTGGAAGAAGCCAGAGCTCTTGAAAAGACCGGAGCTTTTGCCATCGTACTTGAATGTATCCCCGATGAACTTGGTCGAATCCTCTCTGAAGAAATTGCAATCCCCACTATAGGGATCGGAGCTGGCGTGCATTGTGACGGTCAGGTCCTCGTTACCCATGACCTTCTCGGGATGTTTGATAAGTTCATCCCCAGCTTTGTAAAATCCTACTGTACCCTTGCTCCGACCATAAAGAAGGCAGTACTTGAATATAATGCTGAAGTGCGCAATGGGACATACCCGGATGCTGATCACAGCTTTTCCAGTGAGTTAAACCTGCGGGAACTTCTGGGGCTAAAGCAATGATCGTAGCTCGTATTGCTCACGAGTTGAGATGGGTGCATATGCGAGGAACGGGCCAATAGGCCATAGTTACCTATGGCTGTTGGCTCAGAGACGAAGCAGATGCGGCGATATCGATTCGCCTTGGGTGCTATTTTCAGTACTCCCTTGAGGGGTAAACATTTTGTTAGTTAAGAAAATTAGTAATTACTCGATATCTCTAAATTAAAACAAATTGTTAAAGAATAACGAACAAAATGTTCATGAGAAATGCGGGCTAGGAGGAAAATAATGCCACCACAGTTTCTTGTTCCCATCTTTTTTGTCGGTTTTGTTGTTACCGCGATTACGATCAGCACCTATAATAAATTTATAAAATATAGAAACAGGATTGAAGAGTCTTGGAGTGGTATTGACGTTGCACTGAAACGTCGCGCCAATCTGATTCCAAATCTTGTTCGGGTAATTGAGGGCTATAGTGCCCACGAGAATAAGATATTTGAAGAAAAGATCAGACAACTCAGCGGCGGAACAGATTCGCCACGCATGGAACAGGAAAGTAAAATCACAAAATCTCTGGGCGGCTTACTTGCCATTGCTGAAGCCTATCCTGATTTAAAGGCCAGCGAGAACTTCCTTGATCTGCAGAAGAGTCTTGATGAAATAGAACAAGAGATTCAAGAGGCAAGGAATAATTACAATGGATATATCGGGCGTTTGAACACCCTTGTGGAATCCTTTCCCGCCTCTTTGATTGCTCAAAAATTTGGTTTTGAGAAGCAGGACTATCTCTCACTGGAATTGGCTACTCAACGTGAAATGCCCAGCGTTGATTTTAAGTAGTTAGGCTGAAGGTTAAAGGCTAAAGGATAGGTAATACTTCTTTTTCCGTAACTATTCACCATGCTATTGAACGGCCCAATATTTATCCGGAATCGGGAAACACGATCCCAATTCAAAAGACAAAGACGAATTGGGTCATGTCCCCAGTTTCCTACCAGCGTATTCGTTCTACAATTCCGACTCAAACTCAATTTCGGTGAATAGTTACCTTTTTTATTTACCTTCTGCCTGATAAGTTCCTGTCTTTTTCATTCCCCGACCAAAAACCATATAACCCCATCCCTGGCCCAGTAATTGTTGCTGGCCGCAGTTTGTTTTTTTGTAGAGTTCAAGTTCAAAGACAGAGTCCGACAATGGCTCCAATCTTTTACCCGCATTGACATGGATTGCTTTTCCATTCAGGGTCTTATCATAGTTGAAACTGTTCCCTCCTAACGATATTGCAGTGTGATCCCACCATAGAAAGAAGTAAAGGGAACACGTGTCCCGGTGACCAGCTTGATTAATAATTGTACCCGATAAATTCACTTCTATATTCCTATCGGTCTCCACAATATTGCCACATCGAATTGTGGTTATCAGGGTGTCCCCGGAGTCTAGGTCTGTGTCGGGATTGTATTGAAAATTTTGAGAGTTTGCCCCGACAAGGATCTCCTCATTCTGATCGGCAAGGATGGGAGTGAGAACTTCATTGACAAGGGTAAAGGGGAGGGACTTTACCTGGTCTCTGTTGATAATGGGTTTTTGACTGTTTGTGACTATGAATTTCAAAGCTGTATTCCTCTGCTCGTTTTTATCTTCCCTGTGAATATAATGCTGTTCCTGACACTCTGCTTGGCATTGTGCGACGAAAAGTTGGCAGTTTACGACAGTGTGAACGCTCCATAGAATCCGTAGATTTATTCTTGTTTGTTTTCCCACTTTCCACCACCTACTAAAATATCTGTGAATAGTTTTTTTTATCAATTTTTTAATCATTGAGTATTATCAGCCTCTTCACTTGGAATTGTGCTGTTTTGTACTTTTGTTGTGTGTGGCCATGGAAGGCCTTTTTGCGCACTATGTTGTGGTTCTGCTAATGGTGCACGCTTCAGGGTGTGTGTCTGTGCTTTGTGTCTAAGTGTCTTTAGTTCCTATTCATTCTGAGTGAAATTTCTTGACAATGGGGGCGCACCTGATATAGAACTTACAATAGTGGCGTGAAGTGGGGCAAGATGGAGGAGAGGTGGGGTGGATGGTTTCTGGGAAAACAATAAAAAGCAGATTTCGAAGTAAGTCTGAGCACAGTCTTGACATCAAGGGACGACTGAATTTTCCCAGTCGATTTCGCGATGTTCTTGCTCAGTACGGTTCCGGAATTCTGATGGTTGTCCCGTGGAAAGAACATTTGCGTGCCTATCCTGTCTCCGAATGGGAAATCATTGAGGACAAACTCCTTGACCAAAAAGAACAGCCTCAGATGGGCAGTTATATTCGTTGGGTATTGTCCGGAGTAACAGAGTGTAACCTCGATAAGCAGGGGCGAATTCTTCTTCCGGCAGCGCTTCGTACTGAACTGCGCATCGGGAAAGATGTCATCCTGACCGGTATGCGCGACTGGGTTGAAATATGGGACAGGGAGGCCTGGGGCGTTGAGATTCAGGCAACGCTTGAAAACTTTGATAGTTTTGATGATGGCTTATCCAAGCTTGGAATCCTCTAATGACTAATCAGGATAAGGCTATAGATATCCATTGTTCTGTTTTACCCTCCGAGACCCTTGAGCGACTTGCTCCCCACAGTGATGGCGTTTATGTCGATGGAACACTGGGACTCGGTGGTCACAGCGAGGCAATTTTAAAACAGAGTGCCCCCAACGGACGTGTTATCGCATTTGATTGGGATGCTGCAGCCATTGAAAAAAGCAGAGAGCGGCTGCAATGCTTTGGAGATCGCCTGACCATAGTAAGGAGAAATTTCTCTGAAATCGGAGAGGGGCTGGCAGAAGTTGGAGTCGATAAGGTCGATGGTATTTTGATTGATATCGGCCTTTCGTCTCTCCAGCTTGATATGGGGGAACGCGGTTTTAGTTTCCAACGTGATGAACCCCTTGATATGCGGATGGATATCAGACGCGAGGTGACCGCTGCATCCATTCTTGCTGGTTGCTCTGAAGAAGAACTTGCCGATATCTTTTATTATTATGGTGAGGAAAAACAGGCTCGGAGAATCGCAAATTTTGTAGTCCAGGAGAGGATGCTGGGGCCAATTACCACCTCTACTCAGCTTGCAGATCTTGTTGCTAAAGCTGTACCAAGACGATTTCATCCCAAAAGGATTCATGTGGCAACGCTTGTATTTCAAGCCCTGCGCATAGCTGTCAATACTGAGCTTGAGAATCTGGCAGGAATCCTGGAGCACGGTGTGGAGTATTTGAAACCCGGTGCCCGGTTTTGTGTCATATCGTTCCACTCCCTGGAAGACAGAATGGTTAAAAGGAAATTTCGTGACAATGAGAAGCTGAAAGTTCTTACAAAAAAACCCATTGTCGCAAGCCCTGAGGAACGGGACAGCAACAGAAGGTCGCGGAGTGCTCGATTGCGAGTCGCAGAAAAAATTTAAAGAGTAGAGGTGAGACCATGATAATTAATCCTTCCGCCCATACGATGATCCCCCGCCGAAACTCATTTCGACGTCATGCGGGGTATAGACGTCGCCAGGCTATGGCTCTTCCAGGCGGTAAACAACTCTGGTTTGGAATGGCAAAGGTTTTACTGGCTTCAGTACTGTTTCTCTGCGTTTCCTTCTCCTTACTGAATGGATCAACGGAACGGGTTTCCGGTGAAATTGCTAATCTACAGGTTGCTCATGAGGAACTAGTTACCGCAAACATTGTACTCCGGGCAAAGAAAGCACGTCTGTTTTCTCCTGGCGCCGTGGAGATGGTAGCTGGCAGTCAGTTGGCTATTCACATTCCTGCATCGGGACAGTACCAGAAGCTCTAAGCGTTTGAAGCCAATCGATGACCAGGAGATCCCGTCTTAAGACACAAGACAACAGGAAAGGGCGGCTATGGTTCGTCCTTATCTTTCTTCTTCTCTTGGCCGGTGTTGTTCTTGGCATGGTGTACAGGCCGCAACTGGAAAATATAATCGATATCTTGAAGGAGACTTTTCCGGCAGAGACACTGGTTGTGAACGGTGACAGGGGGACGATTTATGATCGAAATTTTAAGGAACTTGCCCAAACCCTGGAACGAGTGTCGATCTATGTTCGTCCCCGAGAGGTAAAAAATATTCCTGAAACGGCTAGACTGCTCTCGAACATGCTTGCTCTGCCAGAATCTGAACTGATTGCCCATATGGAGAGGGATTCGCACCTTGTCTGGCTGCGCCGGGATATTGATCAGGAAGAAGAAAATGCTGTCGCAGGTTTGAACATCCCCGGGATATATTTGCATCGGGAGGTGGCCAGAAACTATCCTCAGCAGGAATTTGCCTCACATCTGATAGGATATTCGGAGAATGATCTGGGGCTGGCGGGTGTTGAACACTACTATAATCGCCTTCTGAACCAGGATCGTGTCCGGCAGGAGGATATTCCTGCTATTGATCTAAAAGGACTCGATCAGACCAGCACCAAGGGCCATGATCTGGTTCTGACACTGGGTATGAAAATCCAGGCCATCCTTGAAAAATATGTGAACAATCTTGGCACAAAGATGGGGAACGGACGAATTACTTCCCTGTTACTTGATACCGGAGAGGGGAAGATCATTGCCGGAGCCAGCTACCCACCTTTTAACCCCAATAATGTCTGGCAGCACGAAAAAGAAATCTTTGAGAATCTTTTTCTCACGCCCATGGTGGTTCCTGAGGAAATTCGGAAGTTTTTTCAGCAAGCAGCCTTTCTTCAGGGTGGCTGGGAGCAAAGTACTCAAGTGTTTCCCTGGAGTCTGGTTGCCAATAAAGATGATTTTGGTAGTCAGATTAGACTCATGGAGCGTTTGCAGTTGACCACGGATATTCAAGTGGATTTTTCAGGGGGAAAAAAACAGGCAAGCACTCTGCCGCGGTTTGAAGATACCGGCTCAGCCTTTTATCTTGGGGCAGTGCCAAAAACAGCGACTCCCTTGAAGGTTTTGTTGGGACTGAGCCATCTCTTGAATGGTGGTAAAAAGATACAACCCCATATTCTTGATAGGATCATGGAACGTCCGGAGCAGAGAGAGTATTTCTATGATATCTTTCACGGGGAGACAATGGGGCGCAATGTTTTTCCATCACAGGTCTCCCGTGAGCTTCGAACCTTACTCTCCATGCAGGGGAATCGTGGGGTGCTCGGCTCGGGCACACTTTCCGGTGAGACGGTCTCTCTGGTGATGAATGATTCCGGTGGCAGTTATGTTCGGGATCGAATGGCGCTGGTAGTCATTCCTGCTGAACGGCCGGAAATGATCCTGCTTCTTGTGGCAAGGGATGAGGAACTGCAGGTTGCAGAGAATGCGGCGGCAGTATCAAATTCTTTATGTGATGAAATTGATGCCATACTCCCCTCCATGGTTGCGTTGCAGCAGATTCACAGCAATATTGCAGATGTGATTGAGGTCAGAGAAGGGGAAGAACACAATTTTAAAAAGGGTACTGAAAAAGATCCTGATCAGAGTAGTCAACCAGCTGGGGTGGCAGAAAAGCAGCTGCAAACCATGCCGGATTTAATAGGCTTGAGTCTCCGTAAGAGCCTGCGCCTGTTGCAGAGTACTGAAATGAATGTGACAGTAAGAGGTACCGGCCGCATTATTTCTCAGAGTCCGCTTGCTGGAGAAAAAATTGAAATAGGGGCGCCCTGTTTATTGACTCTCAAAATTGATGCTGCCCCAAAAGATGTAATACAAATAAAAAATTTGCAGGTGAAAGGATCGTTATCTAACTAGGATATCGGTTGTTTCTGTCTTTATATTTACATGCTCGAAAAAGGACAAAAAATGTCTCAAAAACAACAGAGCCATATCGGTGAACACTGGGTTTGTACGGTTCCCGGCACTGTTGTCTATTCCTCTGGCAGTTTTGATTTTGATACACTGGCTGAGCAACTCGGTCTCAGCATTCTTTCGGGTACTCCTTCCAACTGTTGCGTCAGTCAAATCACCATCGATTCCCGTGAGGTCAAATCCGGATCACTGTTTATTGCCCTCTCCGGAAGCCTACATGACGGGCATGATTTTATTGATCAGGCCCTGGCTTCAGATTGCTCTGCTCTGCTTGTTGACAAGGGACGGCTACGCAGTGAGATGTTTGAAAATCATGATATTTGTGTATATGAAGCCACTGATAGCAGGGAAATATATGGCAAACTTGCGGAGATACTCTTTGGGTATCCCGCAAGAACTATGACCATGTTTGGCATCACCGGTACCAATGGAAAAACCAGTGTCAGCTACCTCCTTGAATCTGTTTTACGGAAGAACGGGAGACAACCTGGAGTTTTGGGCACCATTGATTACAGGTATTACGATTCCCATGGCGATATGATTCGAATTCCGTCTTCCCATACAACCCCTGAACCTCTGTTCCTCCAGCAGACATTACGTAAAATGAAAGAGAGTGGTGTGGACAGTGTGGTCATGGAGATATCCTCCCATGGTCTTGATCAGAATCGTATAGGATCGCTTGCCTTTGATGTGGCAGCCTATACCAATTTGAGCCGTGATCACCTGGACTATCATCAGACCATGGAGAGTTATTTTGAGGCAAAAGCACTCCTTTTTAACAAACATCTTCATCGGGATGGTAGGGCAGTAATTACCTATTCCGCTGACGAGACGGAATGGAGTGAAAAATTGCAGTCTCGTTGTGAAGAGGATGGAATTTCTGTTTTAAGCTGTGGTGCCTTGGAAAAGAGCGATATCTATCCCTTGATAGTTACAGGTAAACTGCGAAAAACCGAAGTCACACTTCAGACTCCAGGTGGCCTCTGTTCTTTCACTTCACCTCTGGTTGGGGATTTTAATGTCGCCAATCTGCAGACAGCATTTGCAATGGCCATGGCTTCTGGGATGCAAATCACCATGGTCGCAGCCGCATTGGAAACAGCTTTGGGAGCCCCTGGACGTATGCAGCAGATACCGGTACCTGCTGCGGAACGCGCTTTTCATCCTACTGTCTTTGTCGACTATGCTCATACTCCGGATGCCCTGGAGCAGGTGTTGAAAACCCTCAAGGGGCTCCCCCACGGTGAGCTCTACTGTGTGTTTGGTTGTGGTGGTGACAGGGACTCGGGCAAACGACCATTGATGGGAGCCATTGCAGGGAATTGTGCTGATGTGGTGATTTTGACCGACGATAATCCCCGCAGTGAGGACTCAGCAGATATTCTTGAGGATATAATCCAGGGGCTTGAAGGTGGGTCTCGCAGGCCGTCATGGTTGCAACAAAGAAAAAACAACGAATGCGGTTTTGTAATCCTTTCTGATCGTCGTCAGGCCATTTCTGCTGCTATATCTGCGGCAGGTGGAGAGGATATTGTTGTTATCGCTGGCAAAGGGCACGAAGAGTACCAGTTGTCCCGTAGTGGCAAAAGATTTTTTAATGATGCTCTTGAAGCTGGTCGAGCTTTAAGTGAGTGGACAGTTGAATCTCTCGTTCTGGCAACTGCCGGAAAATGTTCTGATGCCTTTGAACCGTCAACAACACTTGGCTCCATCAATACAGATTCCAGGACTATTCAGCCAGGCGATGTGTTTGTGGCATTAAAGGGAGAGCGCTTTGATGCCCATGATTATGTGGAACAGGTTGTGGCAGCAGGGGTTGGTTGTCTGATATTGGAACGTGAACCTGAACGGCCTCTTTCGGTACCCGTGGTACAGGTGGCAGACACAAAACAGGCACTTGGTAATCTTGCCCGTTACAGGCGTGCCAATATGAAAGAGCTGTTTTCACCAAAAGTTATCGGGATTACGGGAAGTAGTGGTAAAACCACCGTCAAAGAAATGTGTGCTGCAATATTTAACAGGCAGTGGCCCGATCGGGTTGACGCAGCATCTGCAAGAGTTCTTAAAACCGACGGGAATTTCAATAACTTAATAGGTCTCCCTCTATCCCTTCTTCCGCTTTCCGCCAAACACAAAGCGGTGATCCTGGAAATGGGGATGAATGCGCCGGGGGAAATAGCCAGGTTAACTGATATTGCCGATCCTGATATCGCCTGTATTGTGAATGTGCACGGTGCACATCTTCTGGGCTTAGGTGATATTGATGGTGTGGCAAAGGCCAAGGCAGAACTCTTTCAGGGATGTGGTAAAGAGACTGTTCTTGTGGTAAATGGAGATGATCCGAGGGTGCTTGATGCAGCGAAAAACTGTGAGCAGAAAAAAATATTTTTTGGAATGCCCACTGCCAATTCGCTGTCTCTGGATGTGTACGCGACGCATTGCCAGACAGGAACCAAAGAAGACCTTTCCTTTCTTCTCCATGTGAATGATCAGGAACGTCGGGTTGTCCTTCAGGTGGCAGGTTCTCATAATATCTCCAATGCTTTGACCGCTGCAGCAATTTCCGCTGCAACCGGTATCAACATAGAGCGCATTGCAGATGGCCTGTCAGCCTTTAAGTCAACTGACAGGCGCATGCAGATACTGAATGGACCTGATGGTAGTCGTATTATAAACGATACCTATAATGCAAATCCGGAATCCATGAAGGCCGGAATTGCAACTCTTTGTGAAGTGGGAAAGGGGATTCGTATAGCAGTACTCGGTGATATGCTGGAACTGGGACCCGAAAGTGGTGCCTTGCATAAGTCAATAGGCACCAAGGTTGCATCGGCAGGGATTGATTTTCTTGGGCTCCTCGGTGATTTTGCAGAAGCGACTGCAAGCGGTGCCATTGAAAATGGTATGGACAGTAAGCGGGTCCACGTTTTTGAAAATAAAAAAGAATGTCTCTCCTGGTTGCAAGGGCTCAGGGCTACGGGAAATATCAAAGCAGGAACCTATATACTTGTGAAGGGATCACGCGGAATGCGCCTTGAAAAAATTGTTGCAGGACTCAACGGAGAACAACACTGAATGTTTTATCATCTGCTCTATCCGCTTAGTAATAGCATAAGCGCATTTAACGTTTTTCGTTATATCACTGTGCGTTCCATTGGTGGTGCGGTCACTGCTTTTCTTATCATGCTTCTGTTAGGGCCCTGGTTTATCAGGAAACTTAAGCAGTATCAGATCGGTCAGGTGGTACGTGAAGACGGGCCGGAAACACATCTTGCCAAACAGGGTGTGCCCACCATGGGAGGGGTTCTGATTCTTGCAGCCATAACACTTTCGACCCTGCTTTGGGCACGATTGGATAACCCGCTGGTGTGGCTGTTGTTGTTTGTTGTGCTCTTTTTTGGCCTTATTGGCAGCATTGATGACTACCAGAAGATCAAGAAGATGACCAGTGCCGGATTAAGTGCCAGAGGAAAACTTCTTTTACAGGTGTTTGGTGCTTCGGTTGTAGGACTGTTTGTTCTCTTGCATCCTGCTTATGATGGCCTGTTAAGTGTTCCGTTCTTGAAAAATATTCAACCTGATTTGTCCTGGTTTTATGTTGTTTTTGCCATTCTTGTTATTGTGGGATCTTCGAATGCTGTGAACCTGACCGATGGTCTCGATGGCCTGGCAGCAGGTCCCACCGTTATTTCTGCAGCCGTCTATCTTGTCTTCTCCTATCTTGCCGGTCATGCAGTGCTTGCAGACTATCTCCAGATTCCCTATGTCCAAGGGGCAGGAGAACTAGCTGTGTTCTGCGGGGCAATGGTTGGTGCCTGTCTGGGGTTTTTGTGGTTTAATGCTTATCCCGCACAGATTTTCATGGGCGATGTCGGTTCCCTTGCACTCGGTGGAGCACTCGGTGGAGTTGCTATTATTATAAAGCAGGAGGTCCTTCTTGCCATTGTTGGTGGCATCTTCGTAATGGAGGCACTCTCTGTTATTATTCAGGTGGGATACTTTAAGGTAAGCCATGGTAAACGAATTTTTCTGATGGCACCTTTTCACCACCATTTTGAAAAGAAAGGATGGCATGAGCCCAAAATCGTAATCCGTTTCTGGATTGTGTCGGTGATTCTGGGCCTCTTTGCCGTCGCAACTCTAAAGATGCGCTGATGGATATTGGACAAAAAATAGAGCCAGGTCAGCATGGTGTTGTTATGGGCCTTGGAGTATCCGGCCGGGCAATGCTGAGATTTCTCCTGAATAAGGAGGTTGAGGTTTCTGTAAGTGACAGGCGCATTTTTAAAGATCTTCCCGAGGAAGATAGGGATTATCTGCAAAAACATAATATCCCTTTTGAAGGCGGTGGCCACAGCAGAGAGTTTTTGTCCAGGGGAAATTTTATAGCAATCAGTCCCGGCGTTCCAACAGACTTACCATTGCTGAAGGAGATGCGGGAAAGACATATCCCAATTTTGGGTGAACTTGCACTTGCTGCTCCCTATCTTGATGAATGCGTGGTGGCTGTAACAGGGACCAATGGCAAGACCACGGTGACAGCACTTATTGGCGAGCTCCTTAAGGCATCAGGGAAAAAAGTGTTTGTGGGCGGCAATATTGGAACACCACTCTTGAATTACCTGCTCAGTGGTGAACAGGCAGAAATTCTGGTACTTGAACTCTCAAGCTTTCAGCTTGAATCAGCAGGATTTTTTCGTCCTCATATAGGTGTGTTGTTGAATGTCACTCCGGATCATCTTGATCGTCATAAAAGTATGATTAACTATGCTGCAGCTAAAATGAAGATGTTTGTACACCAAAATGCAGATGATAAGGCGATCATATGCAGTGACGATCCCATGTGTCAGCATATTCGGGAACTGCTTAAGGGGCAGGAGATATATTGTTTTGGGAACCCCGCAAGTGATTGTGCAGCAAAGGGCAGCAATAGTGAACTCACTGTAAGCCTGCAAGACAGGGTCGACACCTATGGTCTTGCTGAAACACGACTTGATTCACACACAGGTCTGCTCAATAGTTGTGCGGCAATCCTTGCCGTCTCACTTCTTGGCTGTGAAAAGACTGATATAGAAAAGGGCCTAAAGTGTTTTGTCCCAGCACGTCACAGACTGGAGCACGTGAGACAGAGAGAGGGAGTGGATTACTATAATGACTCCAAGGCCACCAATACTGGAGCAGTTTTTAGTGCCCTTTCCTCTTTTTCAGGAGGCGTCATTCTTATTGCCGGTGGCCGTGATAAGGGTGAAGACTATGCAATATTAAAAGAGCTTGTTCATGAGAAGGTCAGGTCACTCATTCTGATTGGAGAGGCAGCAGATGCAATTGCGGCTGTGATGAGCGATGATTTGCCGGTTCTTCGCGCGGATTCCATGGAGAAAGCCGTGTCTCTGGCAGCTCAAAAGGCGCAACCCGGAGACACTGTTTTGCTGGCACCGGCGTGTTCAAGTTTTGACATGTTTGACAACTATGGACATCGTGGCGATGTGTTTGTGCGGGCGGTTCTTGCTTTGTCTGACGGAGATGAGAGGGCTGCCCGATGACAGGTCCCATTCGACTTATGCTCACCGGTGGTGGTACCGGGGGACATCTCTTTCCTGCAATTGCAACAGCTGAGGCCATGTGTAAACGATTGCCAGGCAGTGAAGTACTTTTTGTGGGGACAAAGAGGCGAATGGATAAAACAAGTCTTGAGCAATACGGGTATGCAACCTGCTCCATCCATTCAAAGGGACTCAAGGGAAAGAACCTGTTTTCTCTTTTACAGGGAATACTGGTCTTGCCTGTTTCATGTCTGGAGGCCATGTACCATATTCTCCGTTTCAAACCTGATATCGTCATGGGTGTGGGTGGTTATGTGACAGGTCCGGTGGTAGCTGCTGCGAAACTTCTCGGGAAACCAACACTCATTCATGAGCAAAATTCCATTCCCGGGCTTGCCAATAGAAAACTTGGAGCGATTGTCTCACGAATCTGTCTTTCCCTGCCTGGCAGTGAAAAGTCGTTTCCTAAAGAGAAGACAGTACTTACCGGGAATCCGGTTCGCAGTGCAATCCTGAAATTATCTGAAAATGATGCAGCTGCACAAGATAAAGCCCCTGTACTTCTGGTTCTAGGTGGAAGTCTTGGGGCCCACAGGGTCAACGAACTTGTAAGTAGTGCCTTTTCCCTTGGATTGTCCGCTTTACAAAATATTAAAATAATCCATCAGACAGGGCCTGCGGATGCCGAAGAAATCGAGGCAATCTATAAAAGAAATAATATTGATGCAACCGTCGCTCCATTTTTTACTGATATGGCAGGCATTTATAAAGAGGCTGATTTACTGGTATCACGTGCCGGGGCAACCACTCTCGCAGAACTAGCCGTCCTTGGCAAACCCGCTCTTTTGATCCCCTATCCCTATGCCGCAGATAACCATCAGGAAAAAAACGCTGAGTACTATGTAGAGAGTGGTGGTGCATTACTCTGCATTGAAAAAGATCTGACAGCTAAAGCGCTAGCAGAAAATCTAGTAAAACTCTTTGAAAACCGGGAACGCCTCCAGAAAATGGCCAAGGCCATGAAGAACCGAGCATTCCCAAAAGCAGCAGAAAACATAGTAGATGAATGCCTGGCTCTGTTAAACCCAAAACCGAAAACCCAAAACCGAAAACCCACATCCCATGTATAACAAAACAAAAAAAATACACTTTGTCGGTATCGGCGGGATAGGAATGAGCGGCATTGCAGAACTCCTTCTCAATCTGGGTTATGAGGTGTCCGGCTCTGATTTAAACGATTCTGTTACAACCAGAAATCTCGAGTCCCTAGGCGGTGTAGTTCACAAGGGTCATGACGGACGCTGGGTGCATGGGGCTGATGTCGTGGTTACTTCATCTGCCATCAAAAGAGATAACCCCGAGGTTGTGACAGCTCTTGCTGCTGAAATACCTGTGATCCAGCGGGCGGAAATGCTTGCTGAACTTATGCGTCTCAAGAAGTTTGGCATCGCTATTGCCGGTAGCCATGGAAAAACATCCACCACATCTATGGTGAGCTGGATGATGCATGTGGCAGGTCTTGATCCCACCATTGTTGTGGGTGGTAAGGTGGACAGCCTGGGCGGAAATGCAAAACTTGGGCAGGGTGAATTCCTGGTGGCGGAGGCCGATGAGAGTGATGGTTCTTTTCTGAAATTATCTCCTGTCCTTGAAGTTGTCACCAATATCGATCTTGAACATATGGATCACTATGATAATATTGATCATATCAAGACAACCTTTCTTGAGTTTATGGACAAGATCCCCTTCTATGGAGCAGTTATTCTTTGCCTTGATGATGCCAATATTACGGACATTCTGCCACGAATAAAAAAACGTAAGATAACCTATGGCTTGACAGCTCAGGCTGATCTTATGGCCGATCACATAGAACCCGGGAATGGCCGGGTTAAATTTGTTGTACGGCACAGAGGGGAGATACTAGGGCCCATAGATCTGTCGCTTGCTGGTAGACATAATGTGTATAATGCATTGGCAGCAATATGCGTAGGGCTGGAACTAGAGATCTCCTTTGAGACTATAAGTAAGTCCCTTGCGACCTTTCAGGGGGTGCAACGGCGTATGCAGTTAAAAGGAAAAGGGCGCGGAATTACGGTTATTGATGATTACGGCCACCATCCAACAGAAATCAGAGCCACCCTGTCGGCCATTAAGGAAAGTTGGCCCGAGAAAAGACTTGTTGTTCTCTTCCAGCCACATCGATACAGCAGAACTCTGGCTTTGCTCGAAGAGTTCAGGACCTGTTTTCATCAGGCTGACTATCTAGTGATGACAGAGATTTATGCGGCCAGTGAAATACCCGATGGGAAAATATCAGGAGAAATATTACTTGATGAAGTGAAAAAACATGGTCAGCGGAAGACAAAATTTGCCTCCCGTGTGGAAGGTCTTGCAGAGGCTCTTTTGCCAGAGCTCAAAGAAGGTGATATTGTTTTGACTTTGGGTGCTGGAAATATAGTTCTTGCCGGTGAGGCTTTGGTTAAGATTTTGGAGGAAAAGAAATAGAGATGCCAATGGCAAAGAGCATGCAGAAAGAACTCGCCGGATTTGCTGAGGGGAAGGTGCAGTGGGACTGTCCACTTGCGCCCTATACATCCTTTGGCATTGGTGGGCCGGCGGATGCTCTTGTTGTTGTTGAAAGTGTTACGGATCTTGGCAATCTGCTGAAATATTTTACCGATAATGACCTTGCCTGGCGCTTTATCGGAAGAGGGAGCAATATTCTTGTTTCCGACGATGGGTTTGCCGGGGTTGTTCTTCTGTTTGGGAAGGGGCTCTCTGAAATAGAGGATTTGACGGAGTCAGGGGCAAAAACAATTTCTATCAGAGTCGGAGCAGGTTTCAGTCTGGCAAAGCTTTTGAACTGGTGTGCTGACCGTGGCTATTCGGGGCTTGAGTTTACCACGGGAATTCCGGGTTCTATTGGTGGTGCAGTGGTGATGAATGCCGGAGCTCTGGGAGAAGAAATAGCAGACGTCATATCTGCTATTGATGTTATGTCTCTGGCCACCGGTGTTGGAACCTTGAACCGGGATGAATTGGATTTTAGTTATAGGTCATGGGGAAACCAGGGGATTGATGACAAACAACACATAGTGCTTTCAGTTGATCTGCAGCTTTTGTCAGGGGACAGGGAGAGCATAAAAAAACGTTGTAGTGAAAATCTTCAAAAGCGTAAGGAAAAACAGCCCAGGGTGCAAAAAAATGCCGGATCATTTTTCAAAAATCCGCCTGAAGATTCTGCCGGCCGTCTTATTGAGGCCTCGGGATTGAAGGGCAAGTGCTGCGGCGGGGCAATGGTTTCACCGGTTCATGCTAATTTTATCGTTAACACTGGAGAAGCCACAGCTAAAGATGTTCGTCAGCTTATGAATGTGGTGACTGAACAGGTGAAACTGGATAGTGGCGTTCAACTTTTTCCAGAAGTGCACTTTCTCTAAAAAACGAATGGCTACATGAAAAAACAATCCTTATTTACAAAAATCATCGAATTCTTTGGGAAAAAAGAAAAAAAAGAGAGCAGTGTTTCTGTTCTCTCGAGAAAAATTATTCGGCAGGGCTATAAAGCAAAACACCTTGGTACAGCTGTAAGGAAAAAAAGTATACGGGAGAAGTGGCAAACCAGAAAAGAGGGGCGTGGTCAGCAGAAAACTGGGATCGATATAGATGGGGATAGCGGAAAAGAACGGAATCTATTTAAAGTGGTGTTGCTGGCAGGGGGCTTTTTGCTCGGTGGTTATTTCCTGACCATAGGACCATTGCAGGTCCTTTTGGGTGATTTACTGTATTTTCGTATCCATGAGATCGAAATAAGTGGCTGTGTGGTAACAACCCCCCAAACGTTGAAGAAGTTTGCATATTTAACCTATGAAATGAATATGTTAACCCTGCAGCCTGGGGCTGTAAAAGAACGTCTTGAAATGCATCCCTGGATTGAACAGGCCAAAATAAGACGAATATGGCCAGATGGATTGCTTGTTTCGATCAAGGAGTATCGACCCCAGGCTCTGATTGTTCAGGAGGACGAGAAGGGCTTTCAGTATCTTGACAGCAGGGGAAATCTGTTTGCAGCGGTTGCTTCCGGACAGGACTTGGATTTTCCGGTGATAACAGGGCTTGATGTCTTTGGTACAGGACTTGAGAAAAAACAACTTCTGGCTTCGGCTGCAACGTTTTTACGATTGGCCAGTCAAAACAACCCGAGTCTGCCAGCCCAGAATATTTCAGAGATTCATTTCACCACTGAAGGTGATCTGATTGTCTATCTGGTTGAGCATCCATTTCCGATGTATATTGGAAAAGGGGATATAAAAAGAAAATTTTCCCAGTTACACAGGGTTTTAAAAGTGCTGTATCAAAAGAAAAAAGGAAAGGCCATTATTGAGGATGTGGCATTTATTCGTATGGATTATCAGAAAGATAAAGTTTTAGTGGTACGAAATCACTCAGGGTAGAGAACAATGGATGAGATGGAAGTGAATGCAATCGATGAAGTTGAATATGAGCAACCGGTTAAGGAACGTGATCCCGGTGATCTTGTAGTCGGACTTGATATTGGAACCACCAAAATTTGTTGTGTGGTGGGTGAAGTGTTCGAGGATGGTGTTGACATTATCGGTGTTGGCACCGCCCCGTCGATTGGCCTTAAAAAGGGCGTGGTTGTTAATATAGAGTCCACGGTAAGGTCTATTCGGCAGGCTGTGGAACAAGCTGAGGGCTCGGCAGGATGTGATCTTCGCAATGTCTATGTGGGTATTGCAGGGAACCATGTTAAAGGTTTTAACAGCCCGGGAATTTTAGCTATTAATGGTCGTGAGATTAAGGAAGGTGATGTTGAGGATGTTATTGTTGCAGCGCGTACCGTTAAGATCTCTGAAAACCAGCAAATTATTCATGTCCTTCCTCAGGAATATATGGTGGATGATCATACCGGAATTCAGAATCCCATTGGGATGACAGGAGTTCGCCTGGTTACCAATGTCCATATTGTCACCGCCGATATGGGAGCTGTTCACAATCTATATACCTGCTGCAACAAGGCAGGACTAGAAGTTGCTGATATGGTATTGGAATCCATAGCCTCGGCCCATGCCACCTTGAGTGCCGATGAGATGGAGCTCGGAGTGGCTTTGCTTGATATTGGTGGCGGGACAACGGATCTTGCTGTCTTCTGTGACGGGACCATCCGCCATACATGTGAAATTGGTCTTGGCGGCCATAATCTTACCAATGATCTTTCCGTCGGTCTGCGCACTCCCCTGCAGGATGCAGAACGCCTGAAGGAGGATTTTGGTTGTGCCATTTCATCCGTGATTAAGCCAAATCATGTTGTGGATGTGCCAACGGTTGGGGACCGTGAACCACGCAAAGTAACCCAGAAGGTTCTGGTTGATATTGTTCAAGCCAGAATGGTTGAAATTCTGGAAATGGTGAATCAAGATCTGATAAATTGCGGATTAAAAAATAAGATTAATGGCGGCATAGTCATAACCGGAGGGACGGCATTACTTGCCAACCTTGCAGATCTTGCAGAACAGATATTTGACTTGCCGGTTCGCATTGGATACCCGGCGCAAATTGGTGGAAAGGTGAGAGAAGTGCACACTCCACGTTGCACCACAGGAGTTGGGTTGGTTATGTATGGACGTCAGCACCAAGTTGACAATCGTTATAGTGAAAGTTCAATGGTTGGTCGAATGAAGGACTGGCTCAGAAAGATTATGTGAATTTTTGTGCATTTTGGAAAAATATGTTTCAGTGCCAAGCCGTAAATGCTATGATTTATTTGTTTAAATTTTATGGGAATGTGGCCATTTAAGTGCTGCAATTTTCGTGAACAAAGGAGAGCTTATGCCGTTTAGAATGGCGGAAACAGAAGGTGTCGCGGTAGTCAGGGTCATTGGTGTTGGCGGTGGAGGTGGAAATGCCATCAATACAATGGTTGAGAATCGCCTCCAGGGTGTTGAGTTTATAACTGCAAACACTGATAAACAGGCACTGGATCAGTCCCGTGCTGACGTCTGTTTGCAGATTGGTCCCGGGATCACCAAGGGACTTGGTGCAGGTGCAGATCCTGATACTGGGGAGCAGTCGGCCCTTGAATCCATTGATGCGCTGACTGACAGTCTTAAAGGTTCTGATATGGTTTTTGTTGCCGCCGGACTTGGTGGTGGAACCGGAACGGGTGCCGCCCCGGTTGTTGCAAAAATAGCCAGAGAAATGGGTGCCTTGACTGTTGCAGTTGTGACCAAACCCTTCCACTTTGAAGGGAAGTTTCGCATGCGTAATGCCGAACGGGGCTGGGAAGAACTACGGAAATACGCAGATACCATTATTACAGTTCCTAATGATCGTCTGTTGTCTCTTATGCAGAAGAATTCCAAACTTTCAGATATGCTGAGTATGGCCGATAAGGTTCTGCTGCAGGCTGTGAAGGGAATTACCGATCTTATTAATGTTCCTGGACTTATGAATGCCGATTTTGCTGATCTGCGTACTGTTATGCGCGAGGTCGGTCCTGCTATAATGGGAAATGGTGTTGCGGTTGGCGAAAATCGTGCCACTGAGGCTGCTAACCGTGCCATTGACAATCAGCTTCTGGAAGATGTCGGTATTGACGGTGCACGTGGTCTGCTTATTAATATCTCCGCCTCGGAAGAATCGTTTACCATGGCTGAGTTTATGGAGGCATCGGCCCTTATTCAAGATAAGGTAGATGATGAGGCCAAGGTTGTTATTGGTGCTCTCTACGATGACGCGCTCGGTGATGAACTACACGTTACTGTTATCGCCACGGGTGTTGGGGAATCGGTATCCAAGAAAAAAGAGCTTGTTCAGGTAGCTATTCCTGAAAAGCAAGCTGCCAGCCAGGTTGCTAGTGAGAGTGAGGGGCGTCCCACTAATCCGACTCAGGCTCCTTCAAATCAACGATCAGGAAATTCTATTTTCCCATCATCAAATTTTAACGGATTTGAAAATCATGGTATTTCTTCCAGGGATCAACTGCAATCCAATAAGGAGAATAAACCCTGGAATGATGACTATATGGAAACACCTACGTATCTCAGGAAAAAGGCCAATTAGTAGTGTAGAAAATTTACCCCTGATGTCTTTTCATAGGAAATACATTTACGAGGCGGCTATCCTCGGCTCTCATTCCACATACCGCGGCTAAATCATTTGGGTAGGGGAAAACAAAAAAAGAGAGGTGCCGGCGACACCAGACTGCAGGATAGGGAAAGGGGTACCTATCTCAAAAAATGGCCCGGGCGACTTCCTGTAGCCCTCCTCTATCCGAATACGTATGGTGTAGGGGTTTCCAGTCTCGGTTTTCAGCTGGTCTATTCCCTGCTGAACGATCATGAACATATAGTCTGTGAGCGATTTTTTCTGCCGGAAGACAATCAGTCTTCTTTTCGATCCTTTGAAACAGGGCGATCACTTTCCGAATTCCCGCTTCTTTTTTATTCCATCAGTTTTGAACATGATTATGTGAATCTTGCACGTCTCTTGCTGGCTGGCGGAGTACCTCTTTTTGCAGAAGAACGAAAAGACGATCCCGTTACCGCCACAAATCCTTTGGTTATAGGAGGCGGGGTTGCTACCTTTATGAACCCTGAACCCCTGGCTCCTTTCACCGATTTGTTTCTTCTTGGAGAAGCCGAGGGTATGCTTTCACCTCTCCTTGCATTTCTCAGTACTAACCTTGATAAATTTCCCCGCTCCGATCTCCTGTTGCATATTCAAAAAAAGATCGCCGGAGCCTATGTTCCTGCTTTGTACACTCCTATATATGATACTGAAACAAAAAGACAGATTGGGAGTTCGGCTGTACCTGGAATCCCAAAACGAGTAGCTAAAATATTTGTTGCAACAGTTAGTAAGGCCGCCCATTCACAACTCCTCAGTCCTGCCGCTGAATTTTCAAATCTGTATGTAACTGAACTGGGTAGGGGCTGTTCCCATGGCTGCAGGTTTTGTACTGCTGGGTTTATTTACAGGCCGCCACGTTTGTGGGATGGTGATGCGGTGGTTCGCGGACTTGAGGAACGCAGTGCAGATGTGGAACGAATTGGCCTGCTTGGTATGGAAATGGCCGATCAGGGAGAGCTTGAAAGACTTTCCACATACCTGCTTGACAGTGGTTGTTCTCTTTCCTTTTCCTCGCTTCGGGCAGATAGAATCTCAGGACCATTGTTGCAATTACTTGGGGAAAGTGGATTGAAAAGTGTTGCTATCGCTCCGGATGGAGCGTCCGAACGTCTCCGCAGGGTCATCAACAAGAATCTCACTGAAGAAGAAATACTCATAGCCGTTGAACGACTTGCAGAGGTTGGTTTGTACAAGCTGAAACTCTATCTTATGATAGGGCTTCCAACCGAGACATGCGATGACCTTCAGGAGATGCTGGATCTGATCAAGAAGGTACGAGAGAGAATGCTTCCCCATGGGAAAGCCAGAGGCAGGTTGTGTGAGATTGTCCTGTCGGTGAATTGTTTTGCCCCTAAACCCTGGACACCTTTTCAGTTTCACCCTTTTGGAGGGGAAGAACTTGACGATCATGAAGAAGGCTCTGCCTCCAGGGCTGTCAAATCTCTGAAGGCCAAGATCGATTTTTTGAAAAAAGGTGTACGCTTAGAGGCAAATGTCAGGATGAATAATGACAAACCGGACAATGTTCTCTTTCAGTCCGTACTAGCTAGGGGGGATCGTCGTCTGGCCGGGGTGCTTGCATTCATGGCAAAGAGTGGCAGGCCATGGAAACAGGCGATGCGACAGGAGGACTTACTTCCCGAATTTTTTAGTGTTTATCAGTATGGAAAAGATGATTATCTCCCCTGGAATATAATAGATCATTCAATTGACCAGGATTATTTGTGGAAGGAATATCAGAAGGCGTTTGAGGCAAAGACTACTGTTCCCTGTGATACAACCGTATGCAGGCGTTGCGGAGTGTGTGGTGACTGAAAAAGAAAAACAATCCTCTCATCTCTCAAACATGAACGATGCGGAGCAGCTTGAAAAAATGCGGGCCGGGCTTATGCCTTTTCAGCTCGTGAAGTATTTTTCTTTTACCAGTCTTGGGGTGATTCTCATTTTTACCCTCTTTCTTTCTTGGTTTATTTCCAAACATGCACGTACCGTCATGCTGGATCAAAGTGAGGCCTACTCACTGCTTCTTGCAGAAAATCTCAACCAACAGGTATTTAGAGGATTTGTATTGCCAACTGTGGTTCGGTACGGCAAAATCGTACTTTCAAATCCTGAACAGTTTCAACGGCTTGATCATATTGTTCGTAATGTTACCGCTAGTATGAGGATGGACTCGGTAACTATTTATGATTCCAATATTAATATTGTTTCATATTCCACAGAAGAAAGAGTTATTGGTAAGAAAAATATTGGTGGACTGGAATATGAAAAGGCATTGCTTGGTATCTCAAATTCTCAAATAGTTTCAAGTGGCACTATTCTGAATCTTCTTCCAGGAACTCAGGGAGCCCATTGCCGTCTAAAAACTTTTATACCCTTTCGTCAGGTTCGAGACGATGCAAGTGGTGACGGACAGATTATGGGAGTTATGGAAATCACCCAGGACCTTTCCGGTGACTACACGGCCATTGTCCGGTTGCAGGGGCGGATTATTTTTGTTTCCTCACTGGTTATGTTTATTCTCTTTCTCGTTTTGCTGATCATTGTCAGCAGGGCCGGAAAGATTATGGAAAGACGGGTTCGTGAGCGCTTAAGTCTTGAACAAAAACTGAGTGATGCTCAGAGACTTGCTCATTTGGGAACCATGGTGGCAACGGTTTCGCACGAAATTAAGAGTCCTCTCGGGATTGTACGTTCCACCGCTGAAATTCTTATGAAGAGGATTAAAAAAGTTGCCCCTGGAAATGAAAATCTTGCTGAGATTATTGTGGCTGAAACCACACGGCTCAATAATATTGTTCTCGAGTTTCTAGATTTTGCAAGGCCTCAAAAAATAAAACCTGCCCCGGTTGATATCAACAATTCAATCACTCAGGCATTGCAATTTATTAAACCTGAACTTTCCGATAATAATATACGTCTTGAAACAGATCTCTCGTCCGCGATTGGCACCGTCACCATAGATCAAGATCATTTTTACCGGGCCTTGCTCAATATTCTGGTGAACGCCATCCAGGCAATGCCCGAAGGCGGACGGCTAAGGGTAAGCACCGGTATACAAAAATCCGATGGTTCAATTGTTATCAAAATCCAGGATAGCGGTATAGGGATGAGTGCTGAAAAAAAGGATGAGATTTTCAAACCCTTCTTTACTGATAAAAACAGGGGAACAGGGCTTGGGCTTGCCATTACCAAAAATATTATAGAACAGCACCACGGTATAATTCTAGTGAGTTCAAAGGAAAATGAAGGAAGTACCTTTACAATCACCCTTCCCTAAAAAATCGGGACAGAAGGGGCTGTGTCTTTCCAACCTGTCATTTCTTGGCAATGGTCCCTACGATATTGCCCTGAAGTCTGGTGACTGTATTGGGCTGACCGGAAGATCTGGAGTCGGCAAAACGCAGTTGCTGAGGGCAGTTGCTGATGTGATTCCACATGGAGGTGACTGCTCCCTTAATGAGACTCTGTGCTCCAGTTTTTCTCCACCTGTGTGGAGGAAGATGGTGGCTCTGCTTCCGGCAGAATCATTCTGGTGGTATGATACCGTCGGAGCTCATTTCGATAATGCTGCTGCCCAGCCTGAATTCCAGTATTTATTTTCGAAATTAGGATTTTCTCAGGATGTTATGAGCTGGCAGATCAGCAGACTCTCCACTGGAGAACGGCAACGGCTGGCATTGATTCGTACTCTGATAAATAAACCACGGGTACTGTTACTCGATGAACCGACCTCCGCACTTGATAAAAAAATGGTTGCCGTGGTGGAGGAGATTCTTGCTGAGCTCTGCTCTCTCCAGCATGTTAGCTGTTTATGGGTGAGCCACGATCTGGAACAGCTTTATCGTGTTGCTGCTACGGTTTATAGAGTCGAAACATATGGCTTTGTCAGGGAGAGTGGGATATGAATGTAATAGCGCTGAGTGGCTTTGACCTCTCCCTGGCTGCTTTTCTCCTGTTTATACTGGCTGCAACCAGTCTTCGCATTGGACTTGGCCTTGAAAAACGCATAATCATTTCTGGAATACGGATGACTGTGCAACTGCTGCTTATCGGCATGGTTCTTAAATTCCTCTTTGCCAGTAATAGCTTTATTCTGGTGGCCGTCATGTCTTTTTGTATGCTCCTTGTTGCTGGCTATGAAGTTCGGGCCAGGCAAAAACGAAAGCTGCGTGGGAGTGCAGGATATCTTATCAGTACCGGCTCCATGCTGGTTTCTTCTTTCACCGTAACCTTTCTGGCACTTACGGTGATGGTTGGGGTTGATCCCTGGTATACACCTCAATATGCCATTCCCATGCTTGGTATGCTTCTTGGCAATACCATGAATGGCGTTGCCCTTGCGTCCGATCGCCTGATCACTGAAATCTATAATCATCGCGGAATGGTGGAACAGCGTCTCCTGCTGGGGCAGGGATGGCAGGAGGCCAGCGGTGATATACGACGTGATTGTATGCGTACCGGGATGATCCCCATCATCAATTCCATGGCGGCGGCTGGGGTTGTAAGTTTGCCTGGTATGATGACGGGCCAGATTCTGGGTGGCTCAAGTCCTTTGGACGCTGTAAAATACCAGATTTTAATCATGTTCCTCATCGCTGCAGGTACGGGTTTTGGTGTCCTGACTGCCATCTGGCTGATTAGCCGTCGTCTTTTTGATGACCGGCAACGTCTCGTTCTTGATTGCCTGACCAACGTCAAGTAACGCTCCTTCTTCCTTTTCTCCTTGTAATTTGTCCTGTTTTATTGTTCATTTGTCAATATCATTTTTTCGTTAAATAGTATTCTGTAAAGATATATTTCTATATTTGGAGGATTGTAAAATGGGAACAAAAATTGTTATCGTTGGAGGCGTTGCTGCGGGTCCTAAGGCAGCGTGTCGTGTCAAGCGACTGATGCAGGATGCTGAGGTTACTATCATCGACCAGGATACGCTGTTTTCCTATGGTGGTTGTGGTATTCCTTATTATGTTTCAGGAGATGTTTCCGATGAGGCAGAGTTGCGTTCCACCAGCTTCCATATGGTTCGAAACGAAGATTTTTTTCACGATGCCAAGGGTGTTACTGTTAAAAGTGGTACCAGAGCCATGGCTATAAACCGCCAGGATAAAACAGTAAAAGTTCAAAATGTTGCAAGTGGTGCAGAAGAGGATATTCCCTATGATACCCTGATGATTGCCACCGGTTCCCGTCCCTTTGTTTTACCCATTCCAGGCGCTGATCTTGACGGTGTTTTTACCATTTCCGATCTCCACAAAGCTATTGAAATCAAAGATCGTATTGCCAAAGGGAAAGTAGGAAAAGCAGTGGTCATTGGTGGCGGAGCAATTGGCCTTGAAATGGCCGAAGCATTTAAGGATCTCTGGGGAGTTGAGACCTCGGTTGTGGAGTTTATGCCCCAGGTATTGCCCCGTATAGTTGATAAGCCAATGGCCTCCATGCTTACCAAACATATGCGTGATAATGATATTGATATATTTTTAGGAGAAGGTGCCACGGAGATCCTTGGCGAAAATGGTAAGGTTACTGGCCTTCGTACTGCAAACCGCACTCTGGAAGCAGATATTGTGATCATGGCAGCAGGCGTTCGGCCTCGCACCGAGATAGCAGTGGCAGCAGGCCTGCAAACCTCTCCCATGGGTGCCATTGTTGTTAATGAGCGTATGCAGACCTCCGATCCTTCCATTTATGCGGCAGGTGATTGTATTGAAGTTATGCACCTTGTTTCAGGAAAGAAATTCTATGCTCCTCTTGGTTCTCTTGCTAATAAAGAAGGGCGTATAGCCGGTGATAATATGGCAGGTATTCCCTCTACCTTTAAGGGTGCTGTCGGAAGTTTTATCATGAAGGCCTTCGATGTGTGTATTGGTGCCACGGGCTTAAGTCTTGAAGTTGCGCTCGCTGAAGGATTTGACGCTGATGTTGCACTCACTGCTCCATCGGATCGTGCTCATTTTTTTCCAACGGAATCCATCGTCTGTTTTCAGATGGTGTTTGATCGCAGGACCAGAAAAGTTCTCGGGCTTCAGGGCTTTGGTCCCATGGGGGATGGCATATCCGCACGAATCGATGCAGCAGCAGCATATATTTCCATGGGGGCAAGCATCGATGATTTTGGTACCCTGGAAATGGCCTATGCACCACCATTTTCGGCAGCCATTGATTCCATCAACGCCGTAGCCTATGTTGCAGATAATCTCTGTGATGGCCGTCTCCATAAAACTAGCCTTGATTCTTTCCTTACATGGATGGATGATTTTTCCAGTGAACCGGATTGGATTGCCCTCGATATCAGGCATCCCATAGAGGCCGGTCCATGTGTTGAGAAGTTTGGAGCTGATAAATGGTGTGCCATTCCCTACAACGAGATCCGGGCACGTTTTAAAGAGCTGCCCCAGGATAAGACGCTTATTATTCTTTGTGATGCCGGAACGCGATCATTTGAAATCCAGAGCTTTTTAAGGAGTGTTGCCATCGAGAATACTTTGGTGTTGAGTGGTGGTTTCAATATGCTTCGTCGCATGGGAATTGACTGGTACCCCGGTAAGTAAAAGGATAGTAACTAACTCCCTGCAGGAGAGGATCTTCTTCCTTTCCTGCATTTTTCTTTCCTCTTAATGTCCTTTATCGCCTATCTATTCAACTCTTCAACAAGATCCTAGACATCATTCTTATTTTTGTGTTATTCTTTTTTTGTAGCAGCAAATCAACATTCTTATCGTATTTGGAATAGTATTCCATTTTTGTATGTGACGGATATTCAATGAAAAAGGATTTGAAAAAGGATATTTTATGGCAGATTTAAATACTCAACATATGATTGATGAGGTCAGGGACAATATCCAGACTGGTGACACCCTGAAAACAAAACTTGTTCTTGCGCATCTCCCAGATGTCGACATAAAGACGCAAAACAGGCTGGTTTATGAGCTGTCTCGCGGTGATGTGAGGTTTACTGTACCAATTTTGTTATATTTAATGACAGAGCATGTGGGCATCGTTGATGAACTCCCCATTATTAAAGAGACGCTTCTCTCTAACCTTCTGGCCTACCCCGAGTTACTTATTGAGTTTCTTTCAGATCCGTCAATTAAGGATAAAACCCATCTGATAAATGTGGCTGGAGAGCTTCGTTTTGAAGAGGCTGTCCCTGCACTTTTGTACCTGGTTGCAAATTCCCAGGATGAACCAGAGATCAAACTGATTATTGAAACACTGGGAATGATAGGTGATCCCCAGGCGATTAATACCCTTACTGATTATTTGTATGCTGCAAACCGGGATCTGATTATTACTGCAATTCAGGCTCTCGGCCAGGTTGGTACCCAATCAGCCATGCACAGGCTTTCTGAGAGAATGGGTACGGATAACGAGATGGATTATATGATCCTTTCCATCTTTGCAGATGTTCAGGATCCTGTCTCTTTAGAAAAATTAAATGATACTCTGGCATCTCATTATGCCCATATGCGTATCTATGCCAAGCAGGAACTGGTGCGCATTGGTGCTAAGGCTGTACCGGCACTTATTGATAATCTTCTCCAGGATGATCCGGATTTTATAATTCATACCTTGAATGTTCTTGGTGATATTGGTGATGAGTCAGCCATTATGCCCATCAGGAAACTGCTTGGAAGAGAGCCTAAAAGCGCTAATGTTCGTTTTGCGGCCTATGAGGCACTAGCACTTCTTCCCTTACGTAAAGGAGCCTATACGTTAACTGCAGGGCTTACCGATTCTGAAGATCATGTTTGTGTCGCGGCTGCAAAAGCAATTGATCAGAATTATTCGGAGATCCTTACAGCTGGGATTAAAAATCTGCTTCGTGGTATGGATGACGAGGCTAGGCATATTGCTAAAATTATCGTAAGTGCTCAGGTTGATAAAATATTTATAAGTCTGGCTGCTGAAGATTTTTTTCAGGAACTGACTCTTGTGTATCTTCCCCATGCCCATAAGGATACTAAAGAGCATTATAGCAGACTTCTGGTAAAGCACGGGTTTGATGAATTTGCCAATAAAATTCAAGGTGGTGAAGATGTACAGCATCTGGTGAAGGTGGTTGCTGTTGATGATTCCCGTATGATTTTGAATATCTATAAGGCAACTCTTCATGAGCTTGGTTTTGAACCGGTGCTCTTTGAATTTCCTGCAACGGCGATTGAGTGGTTGCAGAAAGAAAAACCTGCCATGGTTCTTACGGATTTGAATATGCCTGAAATCACCGGTGTGATGATGTCGGCAGAAATCAGAAAAAAATATTCTCCAGGAGAACTGCCCATTATCATGGTAACTACTCAGAATGAGGCAAACGATAACGAGGCGGCTTTTGCTGCAGGGGTGAATAAAGTTATACAGAAGCCTTTTAATGCCAAGTCATTAAAGGCTGCAATGGATGAATTTATGTAACTATTCAGGGCACTTCATTTTCGGCCATATAGCACCCTGAACAGTTACACCCCAGGAGTACTTTTTTAAGGGCGCATTTCATGCTCTCACTGTTACGCTGAACAGTTACGAATTTGTGTCGGTAACATATCCAGGGGGGCCAAGCTTAGATGGCCAGGAGGTAATCCGCGAGCAAATCAAAATCCCTCCCCACATCTTCAGGTTTATGGGCATCGGAACCTGCTAACAGGGGAATTTCCAATGCGAGTGCTTCTTTTATGATAAAAGGGGCCGGGAATGGTGTTCCTCTGAGGGTGAATCCTGAAGTGTTCACCTCCAGTGCCATTTTATTCCTTTTTACTGCTTCAAGGAGTTTCCTTATGGGGCTCTGGTGGGTTTTGTTGATTGTGATGCCTGGTTGAAAACGCAGTGCAGCGTCCAGATGACAAAGGACCGTTCCGGGGAGGTACTCGACTGCTTCTATGAGAGTCGCAAAGTAGTCGTTGATGACCTTCTCGCAGCCAATTGCTTCAATGGCGAGGATATTCAGTTCTTTACGGCTCACCAGATTCAGGTGATCTTTTTGTTCTGCCACCGGCATGAAGTGGTAGGAAACCCCCACTCTATCCCAGGTTCTCCCGGTTAGGCGATCCAGTAATTCTTCCCTGTGAGTTGGGTTGTAGCCAACTTCAACTCCAAGTGACACCCGGATATTCTTTTGGAATTTTTTCTGAAGTCTCTGTCCTTCTGAAAAATAGATATCAAAATCAGATTCCGTGAGCCAGGTGCTTTCAAAATAGTGGACACCAGCTTCCATATGTTCAAGGAATACTATTTCTTCAAGTCCTGCTGCAATTCCACAGAGAACATACTCCTCCATCTCTCCTTTGGCGTGATGGCAGTATTTTGTGTGAACATGTCCGTCGGAGCACAGCGACAGCTTGCCAGGCAGTGGAGTGCTCATGGGGTTTGGAAATAAGGGAGCTTAGGCATTACCTTTGGGGAATAGATGAACGACGCCATCAATGTCAGAGGTGTCACAAATATGACCGTTATTCAATTCCAGTTCAAGAAATTCTTCTATCCCTTCAGGAGGAAGAGAAAGAGAGGGGCCTTCTGGAAGATGGTAAATAAGAGTGTGAACTCTGGAAAAATCTAAAGGGCGAACAAAAAGTTTCATGCATTATATCCAAATAAAGAAGGAATAAAATAAAATTGTAGATGCCGACTATACGTATGTTTGAGGTAAACCGCAAGAAAATTGAATAAAAGTTAAGGATATTCTGAAATGCCAAAATCCTTATGGGAAATAGGTTTGACACTGACCTGCTATGTGTTTACTATATGACTTTAACTGAATACAAATTCATTCTCTTGTAAGAGATATAACGAGACTATTAACGAATAAAAGGTGTTTGAATGAGCGAGCAGGATCTGTCCGGAAAAGAGAAAATGCTGTTTGGCAAGGGGCTTAACCCTTCCAATATTCTTCCTAAGAAATTGACTTTGGAGTCAAAAATAAAATTTCGCTGTCATCCGGGAGTAGAATGTTTTACTGCCTGTTGTGGTGGTATTAAGATTGTCCTTACTCCCTATGACATTCTCATGCTGAAAAAGCGACTTGATATCCCGGCACATGAGTTTCTTGAGACGTATACAACCCCGGTATATCTTGAACAGACTGACATGCCTGGTGTGGCGATAAAGCTTCGTGAGGATGATAACAAATGTCCTTTTGTTACCCCGGAAGGATGCACTGTCTATACAGACCGCCCATCGGCATGTCGCTATTATCCCGTTGGAATGGCTGATTTTCATGAAGGACAGGGATCCATGGGAGCCGGTGGTGATCATAAGGATGAAGAAAAGTTTTTCTTTATTGTCAAAGAGGATCACTGTAAGGGGTTTCTAGAGGACAAAGAGTGGACCGTTGCAGAGTGGCGTGCCGATCAGGGGGTTGATGTTCGTGATGAGATGAATAAAGACTGGTTGCGTCTGGTTATGCGCCGTAAATCCTTTGGTCACCAGGCATCGCTGTCAGAACAGGCAAAGCGTATGTTTTTTATGACTTCCACTGACCTGGATCATTTTCGTAGATTTGTCCTCGATAGTACTTTCCTCGATACCTATATTATTGATGATGAGACAGTTGAAAAGATAAAAAATGATGATATTGAACTGATGCTCTTTTCTTTTAAATATCTGGCGAATGCCCTTTTTGGCGCTGAAGGTCTGTCCATCAGAGAGGATAAGATCCAGGAAAAAGTGAAAGAGATCAAACAACGTCAGGATGATTCAGTTACCGATTCTGTTCAGGCCTACAAAGACATCAAAAAGGCCAGGGGTGAGGAAGTAGACCCTGATTTGTAGGTTTTAAGAGTTCCCCAGCACCCCGCCACGATGAGACTGGCCACACTCATATAGAGACAACTATTATGAATGTGGCCAGTCTCATCGTGGCGACCCACTGGAAAACTCTTAGGGTGAGCCGTCATAAAAGAACGAAAAAAAAGGGCCTTGGAAGAATTCTTCCAAGGCCCTTTTTTTGTTCTTTTACCTTACATCATGCGGAGCGAAGCAGTTTAGCAGTGCCTCAGGTTTGCTCGTTCGGGTCTTGGCGCTATAGTAAAGCTATGCGACAATGCCTGAACGGGCAAAGATGAGGTGCTGATGAACTGCGATTACTTCTCAGGTTCGAGGGATGCTGCTCTAGCCTGAAGGAATTTCCAGCCCTTAGTAACATCTTTCTGAGACTGAGCCATAAGCTCATCAGCATGCTCAGGATTCATCATCTTCAGCATACGGTAGCGATTCTCGCCCATTGCGTACTCTTCAAAAGTCATAGTAGGCTCTTTGGAGTCAATGGAAAGAGGATTCTTACCGGCGTCTTCAAGATCAGGGTTGTAGCGATACAGAGGCCAGTGACCACATTGTACTGCTTTCTTCTGCTGATGCAGACCCTGGGTCATGTTGATACCATGGTTGATGCAGTGCGAGTAGGCGATGATCAAAGATGGTCCATCATAGGCCTCAGCCTCTGCAATTGCTTTAGCAACCTGAGTCGGATTGGCACCCATGGAGATCTTGGCCACATAGACGTTGCCATAGGTAGAGAAGATCATACCAATATCTTTCTTAGGCATCTTCTTACCACCAGCAGCAAACTGGGCAGTAGCCGCACGAGGAGTAGATTTAGACATCTGGCCACCGGTGTTGGAGTACACCTCGGTGTCAAGGATCATAACGTTCACATTCTCGCCCGAGGCAAGAACATGGTCAAGTCCGCCATATCCGATATCATAGGCCCAGCCGTCTCCACCAAATATCCATACTGACTTCTTCACCAGGTAATCGGCACAACCAAGAAGGCGTTTGGCGATAACGTTATCACCGGCAGCTGCAAGCTTGGCTTTGAGTTTACCAACACGGTCACGCTGCGCTTCAATATCGGTCTGATTTTTTTGAGCAGCATTATTGATGTCAGTTGCCATTTTCTTGGTGATCAGTTTTTCAGCTACTGCTTTGTCCATCAGCTCAACGGCCTGAGAACCAAGTTTGGAAACAGAGGCACGCATACCGAGACCAAACTCAGCATTGTCCTCGAAAAGAGAGTTGGCCCATGCAGGTCCGCGTCCATCTTCACGTTTACAGTATGGAGTTGTAGGCAGGTTACCACCGTAGATAGAGGAACAACCGGTTGCGTTGGCAATCAGCATTCTGTCACCGAACATCTGGGTGACGAGTTTGATATATGGAGTCTCACCACAACCGGAACAGGCACCGGAGAACTCGAACAGTGGGCGAAGCAGCTGGCTTCCCTTGATCGTTGTAGGGTTAACGTCGGCTGGAGAAACCTCGGGCTGTGCCAGGAAGTACTCGACGTTTTTGATCTGAGCAACACGGATTTTATCTGAGTTGGGAACCATCTGCAGTGCTTTATTGCCTTTCTTGCCGGGACATACATCCATACACTGAGTACATGAACAGCAATCCTGAGAAAAAACCTGAATGGCAAAATTTGACCCCTTGAAGGCTTTTCCAACGGCAGGAATGGTTTTAAATCCCTTGGGAGCACTAGTCATTTTACCAATTTTCATACGAATAGCTGCATGGGGACAAACGAGAGAACACTGACCACATTGGATACAGTTTTCTTCGAGCCACTCAGGTACGTTAACACCGATGTTTCGTTTTTCGTACTGGGTGGTGCCTGTAGGCCAGGTACCATCATTTGGCATCTCGGATACTTTAACCTGATCGCCTTTTCCTTCAATCATCTTGGCGGTAACATTTCTAACGAAGTCAGGCGCAGATTCAGGAACGGTTGGAGGCATCTCATGGCCGTCGGTGGATTTAAGAAGTTTGACTTTGACTATGTTCTTCACAGCAGCGTCAACGGCTTCGTAGTTCATGTTGACAATTTTGTCGCCTTTCTTGCCATAGGTCTTCTTGATGGCATTCTTGATGGCAGCAATTGCCTCTTTCTCGGTGATAATTCCGGAGATAAGGAAGAAGGCAGTCTGCATGATCATATTGATACGGGCACCAAGACCAAGGGCTATACCAAGAGACAGTGCATCGATGATGTAGAACTGTGCTTTTTTGTTGACCAGGTCTTTCTGGACACTCCCAGGCAGCTCTTTCCAGATCTGTTTGGAGTTGAAAGTAGTGGTGAGGAGGAATGTTCCACCTTCATCAAGATTACGAAGCATGTCGTATTGATCAAGGAAGGTGAAGTTATGACAGGCAATGAAGTTGGCCTTATTAATTAGGTAAGGAGCAACAACCTTGTTTTTACCAAATCTCAGATGAGAAGTAGTAATGGAACCTGATTTCTTGGAGTCATAAACAAAATACCCCTGAGCAGAGTTATCAGTCTCGGTACCAATGATTTTGATGGTGTTTTTATTCGCACCAACGGTACCATCGGATCCTAAACCATAAAACATGGCACGGTATACATCGTCACCTTCGATGGAATAATTTGGATCGTAGCAAAGGCTGGTTCCGGCAACATCATCGTTTGGACCGACACAGAAGTGGTTCTTGGGAGCCATCGCTTCCATGTTGTCAAAGATTGCTTTAACCATGGTGGGAGTGAACTCAGCAGAACCAAGTCCGTAACGACCGGATAGAATCAATGGCTGGTAGGCTGCGCTGTTGGATTCGGTGGCTTCACCAACTGCTGCACGAACATCAAGATACAGAGGCTCGCCTGCAGAACCAGGTTCTTTTGTTCTGTCCATAACGGTAATGCGCTCAACGGAAGAAGGAAGAGCATTAACCATTGCTTTACAATCAAAAGGTCTGAAGAGGCGAACTATTACAAGGCCTACACTCTTACCTTCACTAACCAGATGGTCGATGGTGGCAGAAACGGTCTCACAACCGGATGCCATCATAACAATAACATCTGTTGCATCGGGAGATCCGTAGTAATCAAAAAGATGATACTGACGGCCGGTGAGGCCAGCAAATTTATCCATGGTATCCTGGACAATCTTTGGAGTGGCTTCGTAGAATTTATTGACTGTCTCACGACCTGTGAAATAGACATCAGGGTTCTGAGCAGTACCGCGTATGGTTGGGTGGTCAGGGGAGAGGGCACGATTTCGATGGGCGATGATATTGTCCTCATCGATCATAGCTGCCATATCGTCGTTGGTCAGTTCTTCAATCTTCTGGATTTCATGAGAGGTACGGAAACCATCAAAGAAATGAATGAAAGGAATACGGGAGGCAAGAGATACCTGAGTGGAAATCAGTGCCATATCCATGCATTCCTGGACATTCTGGGAACAGAGCATGCCCCATCCGGTTGGACGTGCTGCATAGATGTCAGCGTGATCACCGAAAATGGAGAGTCCCTGAGCCGCGATGGAACGAGCAGTTACATGAAAGACGGTGGGGGTGAGCTCACCAGCAATCTTGTACATATTGGGGAGCATCAGGAGAAGTCCCTGGGATGCGGTAAAAGTGGTACACAGTACACCTGTGGCAAGAGAACCATGCAGAGAGCCGGCAACGCCACCCTCTGATTGCATTTGAGTAACTACAGGAATGGATCCCCAGATATTTTCCTGTTTTCCGGTTGCCTTGGTATCAGCTTCAGCAGCCATGGGGGAAGAAGGCGTAATGGGGTAGATGGTGATAACTTCACTGGTGGCGTAGGCAACATGGGTACAGGCCTGGTTACCATCGATTGTGACCATTTTTCTCGACATAGGTAAATCTCCTTTATTGTTTATGGTACTGTTTTATATGTATATGTGGTTACTATTTTTTTGGTAAGTTTTTTAGATCGTCAACGCCTTGACTGACAATGTTGTAGCCTTCCATCGCTTCAAGCTCCTTAACGAGATCTTCAACTTCTCCGTTGTAGGGCATGATGCGCACAGAAACACGTTTTGATCCGGCTGGGGCGTCATCGAAGGAGGTGAGGATGGAAAGGACTCGGGCACGGTTCTGGCGCAGGACATCGATGAGCTGAGATACCGATCCTCCAGCGTCTGACATATCCATAACAATCTGAAAGGCTCCGTCCTGTATACCGGTGGCATGAATAAAGCCGCGAAGCACATCGGACTCTGAAAGGAGGCCCACAAGATTTTCATCAGCATCAACAATGACCAGACCGGAAATTTTCTCATTCAGCATGACGAGTGCTGCTTTTTCAAGCGTATCGTCAAGGTTTAAACGAATGGGAGCCTCGGTCATCACATCTTTAACTTTCATTTCTGAAAGAAGATAATACATCTCGTGCATATCCATATCAGTTTTTGATGATGGAGATGCTTCCTTGAGATCACGATCGGTAATAATACCTGCAAGTTTTCCTTGGGAGACCACGGGCAATCGTCTGATTTTGTTGTCCTTCATTGTTCGTCCGGCTCGCATGACCGAGGTGTTGGCATCCACTGTGAGTATGGTAGTTGCCATCCAGTCCTTAATTAGCATAGGGCCTCCTTGTAAAAATGCAGGTGATAAAAGTGTAATGACAGCGTTACGGGCTTAAGACCTTGCAAGCTGTTTAATAATTCACATTGGAATAATGACGCAGAATTAGACAATATAGAATATTTTTTAGTCCGACGCAAGTATAGAATGGCATTCTCGTGCTTAGCATGAATCTTGGTTTGAACGATTTTTTTACTTGGTAATTCGACCCTGAATTGATAGAAGAGGATGGATGAGGCCATTGAAACAAAAATATTTAGACGCTCTGTTGGCAACTGTTCAGAATGAAGGGGAATATCTCTTTTTCGACACAGCCCGCTGTGATGCTGAAAATACAAAATCTTTTCTCTTCCTCCAGCCACAGACTCGGCTGGAGTTTTTCTGTGGAGATGATCCAAGAGCATTTATAGCACTTATGGAAGAGACACTGGCCGAAGGAAAGTATCTTGCCGGTTGGATGAGTTATGAATTTGGTTACCTGCTGGAGCCACGGCTTGCAGGGATTATCCCTCCCATGCAACAGCAAAATTTGCCCCTTGCATCCTTTGGAGTGTTTCAGGAGCCGCTTCAATACAATCATGAAACCGGAAAAACGAATTTTCCAAGCCATGAAGCAGCAATAGTACCCTCTAACTTCACTATCGATAATCTCACCGTCAGTCAGGAAAAAGAAAACTATCTTGATGCGATTTACCGTATAAAAGAATACATCGCTGCTGGGGATACGTATCAGGTTAATTATACTTTAAAAATTCTCTTTGATTTTAGTGGTTCCCCCGAGGCATTTTACAGGAATTTGCGCCGGAATCAATCCGTTGCCTATGGTGCCATAATGCATCTTGGTGGAGAACATATCCTCTCTCTTTCTCCCGAGCTGTTTTTTCGGGTTAATGCCAACTCCATTCGGGTACGCCCTATGAAGGGGACTTTAAAACGTGGACGTCACTGGCAAGAGGATCAGGAGTTATGTGAAGTGCTCAGGAAGGATCCCAAAAATCGCAGTGAAAATGTGATGATTGTTGATCTGCTTCGCAATGATCTTGCCCGCCTTAGCCACCATATTGGAGATGGACAGGTCCATACCGAATCACTCTTCGATGTGGAACGTTACGAGAGTGTACTGCAGATGACCTCCACAATTTGTGCTGAGACCGATGGAAATGTTCTTGAAAAGGTTGGGATTCTCGATGTGTTAAAGGCGCTGTTTCCATGTGGGTCTGTTACCGGTGCGCCTAAAATACGAACCATGGAGATTATTCGTGAACTGGAAGAATCTTCACGAGGGGTCTATACCGGAGCCATTGGCTATTTTGCACCGGATGGAGATGCCGTATTCAATGTTCCCATCCGTACCATCCGCATTGCTGACGGAAAAGGGGAAATGGGAATAGGTTCCGGTATTGTTCATGATTCAGTCCCTGAACAGGAATGGGAAGAATGTCTTTTAAAGGCTCATTTCCTGACGAAACCGGTTGCTGAATTTGTTCTTATTGAGACACTTCTTTTAGAGCAGGGAACAGGGTATTGGCTCCTTGATGAACACCTTGACAGACTGCAGAAATCTGCTGTTTATTTCAGTTTCTGCTTTTCGAGAGAAGATATTTTAGAATCTCTTGAATGCCTCGGAAACAAGAGCGAACTCAAGAGTAATTGTTACAGGGTTCGTCTTACCCTGGCTAAAGATGGTACTGTGGAGACTGCCATGCAAGCATGTGATGCGCCCGTTTTACGTAGTTTACCGGACAATCCACCGGCAACCCACGATGATCTGCCCTGTGTCAGTATTTCAGGAAAAAAGGTAAATTCTTCTTCTCCCTGGTTTTTTCATAAGACCAGCAACAGGGAGCTGTTTCAGGAAGAATTTGCACGATCCCAAAAAGATTTTCTTTTTGATACTGTTTTCTTGAATGATCGTGGAGAACTGACCGAGGGATGTATTTCCAATCTTATCGTTGTTGTGGATGGAAACTATTTTACTCCTCCAGTCTCCTCCGGGCTGCTTGCTGGAACCATGCGGGCAAAACTTCTCTCTGAAAACTCAGTTGATCTTCAGGAAAAAGATCTCACCGTCGCTGATCTGCAGCGGGCAACCGCCTTATTCTGCTGTAACTCTGTTCGGGGAGTTGTTCAGGTGTGTTTTCGGGAATCATTGAGTTGAACCTTAAAGACAAACTGCTTGGTAATAAAGTTTTTGAAAGTATCGGTATAGATCTTACGTAAGCGCATACCAATAAAAGGAATCAGGCGAAGGAGGTCGGAGGGAGCCAGGATACGGGTGTCGAAGAAAATTTTAAAGGGGCAGATATCCTCAAAGGAATAGGCAAAGTTCGTCACTTTGAAATTGCACTGTTCAAGGAGTTCCCGGAAACTATTGATGGTGAAGAATCGTAGGTGGGTATGGTCAAAGATGCCATAGTCTTCATATTTCCAAGTGCCGCCAAGGAGCCGGAAACGACATTTCCAGTGGGCAATGGAACAGGTCGAAATAACAAGACTGCAGTCGGGGTGCATCCACTGCTTGAGATGGTTTAATGTGACTTCTGGTTGTGCGATGTGTTCGATAACCTGAGACATAAAAATGATTTGAAACGGACCATGGGTTCCGATGTGTTTATTGATTTGTTGACGGATGGTCTCATCTTCAATTGTTCCGCAAAGTATGTCCAGACCACGCTCTTCTGCTGAACTGGCCGATTCTTTCTCGGTCTCTATTCCTAAAAACCGACAACCTTTTTTCTGGACAAGGAATTCTCCCATATAGCCGGTGGCACAGCCAATTTCCAGGACGTGGCTGTTGGGCGGGATCATGTCCAGTTGGATTTTGTCAATGTTGTTCGGTTTGAGTCCTTCGTAGACGAAGGTTTCCTTGTGGTATTTCATAGTGATACCTTCTGGTAGTCCGGGCCGCTAATGGTGATATTTTTTTCCAGGCAATAGTGATCCAGTTGAGCCAGTACCTGCTCAAGGAGACTTTCCGGTGCGTTAAAACAAAGATCTTTTCTGAATCCTCTGATATCACGATTTTTCATCGATTGTGGTTTGTACCAACTTCTCTTGCGTACATCATCAAAATCTATCAAATAGAGTTTTTCTCCATTAAAGATAAAATTTGCCAGTCGGATATCGCCGTGAATAAGGCGAAGGGACTGAATTGTATCTATGATATTTAGGACGGCTGCAATTACTTTATGGGCCTTTTCAGGAGAATGGCTCATTTGTTTGATATATTCTTTTCCCTGAATTCCCTCCACATATTCATAAAAAAAATAGGAAATCCTCCGTAACGGGCCGAAACGTTTTTCAAGGTAGGCGATGGGTTGGGGAATGGGGACATTATTTTTGAGTAACAGTTTGGAGTAATACCAGCTTTTACTTGATTTTGTTGGACGAAAATACCGTTTGAATTGCTGCCAGCGTGATTTGAAATTGTGCCGTTTAATAACAATTTTTCTGCCATTAACTGTAATTACACCAATTCTTGATTTGAAATTATCTTGAAGAATCGGAGTGGTCGATGCCAAAAGGTGGAAATCAGGGTTGTCAAAAACACTCTGTAATTCTTGTGAATAAAAATTTTGCTCACAGATCAGGCGGAGAGTGAAATTCTTTTTAATAAATAAATTTTCAGTCATAAAGAGAAGTTTGCCATGGTTTTCAAGAGGAGCTAGCAATACCTAGGTCATGGAAGAGTTACGTGAAAAATCGTAATTATTCAGCCAATATCTGTTAGTTGGTACAAGCACTGTACTGTAACTGTTTAGCAGTGCGCCAAATTCGTTCATTCGGAGTCTTCGCTTACCTGGACATTCGAAGCATACTATTGCTATGTGAGAAAGTCAAAATGGACGTAGTTGGAGTGCTGCTGAATAGTTACGAGAAATCTTTATACAAAAAGGCACTGAAAAGAGAAAAAAGTAATCCGGTCACATGTATTTGAAAATAGGACTCACCCAGCATAATAACCAGAAAGAATAGGGGAAAAGCCTGTCGTAAAGGAGTGAGTGAATCTTTTGTCCTGCTGGCCATGACAAGCTGACAGATAAAGATAGCTAGCAGGCTGAAAAGGCCAACAATACCAAATTGTGCTCCGGTTAACAGGTACTGGTTGTGGGGATTATCTGTACCGGGAAGGGTTGGAGAATTGACTTTATTTATCTTTACGTACTGAGCCGGGTAATCCCCGGTACCCACACCAATAAGCAGGTTCTCTCCTATGAGCTGAGACGTATTTCTGAAGAACCAGACTCTCAGGCCGACGGAAGAGGTGTTGTTACACAGGCGATGATTTTGGAATTCAGTAAGAGCTTGATCTGTACGATCTCTGAATGTGGATGACGAAAAATATGTTACTGTTATTAAAAGCGGTATGAGCAGAATGCCTGCTATGAGCTGAAGTTTTGACCGTTGGTAAAAATATTGAAAAAGCGTTATTGCAATAAAAAGAAAGAAGGCTATCTGCCCCGTACGCCCCACGGTGATAAACATGGTAACAGAGAGAAGGAGAAGCAGCGTCAATTGCAGGTATTTGGCAATGGGCTTATTGGCTGTAAAAAGCAGATTTTGTAAAATAATATAACATGCTAAAGCCAGCATTGGACTGTAGGTTACATGGGAGGTGCCTTCGGTAAGGAAAACAGATGAAGGCGGCAGTGTGATGAGGCCCAATAAAACCATATATGCTTTGCAGGCTCTCAAGAATATGGCGAATACAAAAGCGGCCATATAGTATTTCACATGCTCTTTCCTTATCAGCGTGAGCAATACCGGAAAAAGCAGCAGTTTCCACTGTTTTGAGAGAATATGAATTCCCAGAGCGAGGTCTTCACTCCAGAGTAGCCCAATGATATGGAGAGCAATAAAAAGGAGAACGGCCACAGCAACGGGGTTGTGAACTATCTCTTTAAACTTTTCCAGCATTCTTCCCGATAGCAGCCAAAAAAGAAGGAGAAGGACGCCAAGAACTGATCCGACTGATGTTGAAAGGGGCATTCCGAATGCAAAAAGAATAAGGAGTGGTGACGTTGCCCTGTCTATTTTTTTTGAAAATGAAGTCATAACAATAAAATTGTTTGTAATAAAAGGTGTTGCAAAGAATTGAACATCACTGAGTAAAAACAATGACATAAAGCACGAAAGCCTCTATAATAGTTGAAACTTCTGACCAAAGAAAATTCAATCAAAACGGAAGCTTTCATGCATCATAAGAATATCAAGCTCAGCGTACGAAAACAACTTAAAAATCAATATCCACACTGGCACCGACTCAATCGCAAGACTAAAAAAGAAATTGCCCGGAAAGTGTTGACTGAAATA
>Ga0207996_1000089_pt1 | contig 77756 bp, 63 predicted proteins | sample AntAceMetag02UKG_FD_184773 | JGI IMG/M metagenome (GOLD analysis project Ga0207996, IMG submission 184773) | Saline lake microbial communities from Ace Lake, Antarctica - Antarctic Ace Lake Metagenome 02UKG (SPAdes) (version 2) | ecosystem: Environmental > Aquatic > Non-marine Saline and...
TGCCGGAGCAAAAATCATCAATCCTGACAGGACATCCCAGTGGTCGGTATCATATAAATATCCTGGCCAGAAATATGCCGGGAATGAGCTATCGGATCTTCCTGGCAACATAGCCTGCGTTCTCGGGGCGAGCATGGTTGTCCGTTTGGATCTCATCAAAAAAATCGGGGGATTCGATGAAAAATTCTTTCTATATGGAGAGGATCAGGACTTGTGTCTTAGAATTAGAAAAGCAGGACACGAAATCGGTTATATTGATTCTGCACCGGTTGTTCATATCGGAGGACAGAGTGAAAGAAACTCCTTATTATCAGAAGTATGGGAAAAGAAGACACGAGCGGAATACATATTTTATCAAAAACATTATTTACCAAAAACCATCAGACGAATAAGACGAGCCGATATTTTAAAGGCCTGGTGGAGAATAATGACCCTGAAATTGTCAATCTTTTTTGTAAAAGACAACAACAAAACAAAAGATAAGCTTACCAAATATATGACTATACATTCTACAATTAAGCATAATTTTCGACAGAAATCATAATTGCTCCATCGCACAACCTCGCGCAAACAACAGATACCCGCACTGACCTCAAAAGGATGACGAAAATTATGAAGGTAGATTTTATTGGAGAACAGGAAAGATGAAAACTGTAGGCGTAGTGATGGCTACATATAATGGTGAGGAATTCTTACGCGAGCAACTGGATAGTATTATAAAACAAACACAACCACTTCAACAAATTGTAATTGTAGACGACTGTTCCAAAGACAAAACATGCGAGATAATTTACGAGTATATAAACCGGTTTCCCGGGCTAATACTTTATATTGAAAACAAAGAAAACCTGGGACCTAAAAAAGCCTTTGAAACTGGGATTTCAAATTGCTCAACCGACTATATAGCGTTGTCTGATCAGGATGATGTTTGGGAATCAGAAAAGATTGCCAAACAATATAAGCTGCTGGAAACCAACAAACATGCAAAGTTATGTTTCCATGACTTAAAGTTAATAAATTCAAAAGGAAAACACATCGGGCCCTCTTACTGGGAAGTAGCTCTTGATCAGCTTCCAGTAACAGGAAATGATGCAAGAAAGCGTTTAATTAATTGTTTGAATCCTGTCCCCGGATGTTCCATGTTTTTTTCATCTGACTTAAAACAACACATTCTTCCAATGCCTTCTTCAAAATGGATTTGTCATGATTGGTGGTTATGTGTAATATCTTTCTTTTTAAACGATCCAGTTTTTGTCAGGGAGACTTTGACAAAATACAGATTACACCCAAGCCAGGCAGCGGGAATCAGGATTGATTTACAAAAAGAACGAGAACAACTTTCCATCAGGAAACTTTTCTTTCGCATTAAGAGAGAAACAAAACGTCTGTTCAACAAAAAAAGCTCCCGTGAAATACGATTGATTGGACAAAATAAAATCAGGTACACAAAAAGTATGGAACTTATGAAACTAATAGAGAAATGGGGGGATGTTAAGGAAAGTCATGGTTATTTAGTGGAGCATGTAAACTTTAAAAGTGAAATTGAAAAAAATATAAAGGATAGCTATGCTTTTTTAAAGGAACGTAATGAAATATAATAATTATTACTCCGGCAACAATATACGTCAAAGCCGTCATTCCGGCGAAAGCCGGAATCCATAATTGGCATGGATGCCGGATCGGGGTCCGGCATGACATTTGATATGTTTAATTGCCGTAGTAATAAAAGGGAGAAGCTTTATTTTGCAGAAGGTATATCATCTGGATCAATTACTTGAAAACAATATTTTTCGCTTTGATAAGCTGGTGATAAAAAATATTGACAATTCATCTGTTGATGAGAAATCACCACAGGAAGCATCTCTTTTTCACAGAGATATCTCGTGTGGTGACAAATATGTGGAAGTCTTACAGGACCTTATTAAACAAGGCATGCTTTCACGAAGAGAAACCCCGGTAGTCCGTTTCGCGGATGGTGAATATGCTTTTTACGAAAACAACCTGGCTTGTAACGGCCTTTATAAACAGGCGGAATCGGTTCAAGCCATAAAAAAGGCATTACCTGCGCACATTAATGCCTTGAAGATATTAGCTAAAACGGGAAAGATTGCTGCTTTGATTTATCCGGACAAACCTGAAAAAGAAAGAAAAAGAATTTTCCCCTTTTTCCGCAAACCAAAAGAAGGCTTCTCCTCCTTTAAGTTTGTCGATTTTTTATTTACTCACAACATTGAATTGTCAAATGAAAACTATATTCCATTCTATACAGTTTATGCATATCTGACGTCGATTGATTTTGCTAATCTTGTAAACAACAAAAAAGTCTGCATTGTTAGCTCAGAATGTAACAAGGATGCGTGTAAGCGATGGTTTGCAAGATTTTCAAGTTATCCGGATATTGTATTTACGGAAATCCCCGATTCCTATGTGGCAACGCGTTGGGAATCCATGAAGGAAAATGTTTTAAGTCAAGTTCCTTCTGATGTTGACCTCTGTCTCGTAGGTGCAGGGGTTGGTTCTGTGTTAGTCTGCATTGATATGGCTATACAATTTTCCATACCGGCTATTGATGCTGGACATATTCTGAATATGATGAACGGCAGAGAAGACAAATCGAACGGGCCGAGATTATACACTATTCGCAAAAACGCAAAAGAAGAGAAATGAATGATCCATTAAGAAAATACAGAAGACGATTCAGGGCATGGAAAAACTCACGCAGACTCAAAAATGAGATACACTATTACGGTTCAAAATTCGATGCGCTTGGTCTGACTCTCCCGGATGAAAAAATCATTCGCAATGTTATTAGGAGTAAATTTCAAAACTTAGAACCCAAGCCAAAGGGATCATTGAACATCCTCGCAATTTACCATCACTACAACTGGGAGAATGAATCACTTAGGCCTTCTCTGGAGAAATTCGGGAAAGTCCGGCAGTACGACTGGCTTGAGACGCTCAATCATCAGAAAAATTGCTGGCATAAATCCATAAATGCAAAAATGAATAATGACTTTGTTAGTCAAGTAAAGCAGTGGATTAGGGATGATTCAACGGATGTTATCTTTACCTATCTGTCAGGTGGGTTGATATCACCGGAAGCGATCCGGGAATTGAACTCATCTGGGGTACCAATGATCAACCTTGCCTTGAATGACAAAGAATCATTCATTGGCAAAATCCGAAAAGGCCGTGCTACAGGCATGCGAGATATCTGTCGCCATTTTGATATTTGCTGGACAAGCACCGAAGATGCTCTGCCGAAATACTGTGTGGAAGGGGCACTTCCGATCTATCTTCCCGAGGGAGCTAATCCCGAAATTCACAAACCATATGATGTCGAAAAGTCCATTGATGTGTCATTTGTCGGGCAATGTTACGGAAACCGTCCGAACATTATTCAAGCGCTGAAGGATCATGGCGTTAGTGTCGAAGCCTTTGGATATGGCTGGGAAAATGGCCCTTTGTCAACGGAAGACATGGTTCGTATGTATTCAAAAAGTAAAATCAACCTGGGTTTTGGTGGAGTGGCGGGACACCAGGATACTTTCTGTCTCAAAGGGAGAGACTTTGAGATACCTATGAGTGGTGGGCTTTATATAACGGAGCATTCCAATGAGATAGAAGGGGTCTTTGAAATCGGCAAAGACATTCTAACACACAGAACTTTTGGTGAGCTTGTTGAAAAAATACAGTATCTCTTAGGCCACCCTGATGAAGCGGAGGATATCAGAAAGGCAGGACACTGTCGGGCAATTTCAGAACATACGTGGGAGATGAGGTTTGAAAAGATATTTACGCTTATCGGTTTGATCTAACATTTATCTTGTTACTATACAGGCGGACTGAAAAGCAGGAAGAAGATCGCAGGGTCGATCAGGATTCTCTTTTTGATAAGCATCTTTGTCGTGTTGTCTTCTGACGAAACACGTTTCAAGCTGCCACCTTCAGTGGTAACCCGCGATTTATTCATCGATAATTCTGTTGTATATTTTCAACACTTTCTCTGACACGTGATCCCACGTGTTTTGCTCTGCCACCCTGTAAGCCTCCCTTGCCATTTTTGCCCGGGCCTCTTTGTCCAGCATCAAAACGATTTTAGAACTAATTAAATCAACGTCTTCACTGTCGACAACAAATCCGTTAACACCGTCTCTGACGAGGTCTTTCGCGCCAACGTTGTTGCTTACGATCACGGGGAGTGAAGCTGACATCGCCTCCAGGAACACCATGCCGAAGGTGTCGAATTCCGAGGGCATCGCAAAAAAATCTGAAGACAGATAAATCATTTCAATATTGTTTATCCAGGTTCCGGTAAAGATAACGTCATCTTCTATTGCCAGTTTTTGAGCCAGTCTTTTATATTTATTTTCATTCCCTTTGCCAACTACCAGAAGTTTAAGCTTCTCAGATGGATGCTTCGATTTCGTCAAAGCCACTGCAGCCATCAGATTACCTAAACCCTTGAGCTCAAAATTCATGCTGACAAATAAAATCACAGTGTCAGTTTCACCGATACCAAAGTGTTTTCTTATTTCCCCCCGACACACATTCCGGTCAAACTTATTAAATCTACCTATATCGACACCGGGATGAATGACTTGGACCTTTCCCGGATCAACACTGAATTCCTGCAGAAATTTTTCTTTTGCTATACCCGATACAGGCAGAAACATTCGACACATTCCATTCTTAATCAGACATTTTTCAACCCAGCTTGTTACGTAGTCAAAGGGGCTCACGTGTTTTTTTCGGACCTCTCTGACCCAGAATTGATGGGGGACACTGTGCATAGTGAATATATCCGCATGGAAAATTCTGTCATGGGTATGGATAAGGTCGAAATTCATTTTTGCTATCCTGCGATTAGCAAACCAGGCAAAGCTGACTGTGGTCAAAAACCTGGGAAACGAAATGACAGGGACCTTGTGAAATGTAATATGACCAGATCGCGATCTCCACTTGTTTGCAAAAACATGAACATCATAGCAATGATTCTCGGCAATACGTTCAGTCAATTCCTGAACGAATCTCTCACCACCGCCTATCAGTCCATATTTGGGAACGACAACCGCTATTTTGTAAACCATGTGGATCCTTTTCCTGATGGTTCCGCAAAAAAGTATATTTTCTCGCAAAGACTACAAGAACGCCAAGAGACTATTCTTTAATATTAACAAGTTATTATTATGGCAATTAAACATGTCAGATGTCATGCCGGACTTGATCCGGCATCCAGACCAATTATGGATTCCGGCTTTCGCCGGAATGACGGCTTTGACGTATATTGTTGCCGGAGTAATAACCTTACGGGCTTTGTGCCTTTGTGCGAGATTTTTACTTTTTACGGATGCATTTTCATTGAATCTCGGTGCAAACTTGAAGCAACGTTCAATTTAAGTATCCATTATCACAATAAAACTGCACCCTGTTTATTATCTATCCTCCGGGCACCCTGCAAGATGCCACCAGATCAGCCCGGTATAGACCGACAATCTTTTTCTTATGCCAGAATGCATGCCGAGTGTGGCTATGGCCCCTGCCAGGTTCACGGTTGTGTTTACCAATAACCTGGCAAAGATAATGCAGCGGATAGGGGAATAAGAATTTTTGTACCATTTATTAAAATATATATAACGTGACCTGTAGAACATTATCCTGGAAGCTAAATCATGGCCGACTGTCTGCCCCTGGATGTGAAAGATTTTCGCTGATGGAACAAGGAATATTTTCCATCCGGCCTGCTTCATTCTGTATGCCCAGTCTGTTTCCTCAAAGAAAAAGAAATAATTCTTGTCAAACGGGCCGATTTCATCCACAGCCTTTTTTCTTGCCATCAGGCAGGCCCCGATACATGAATCAATCTCGACAGGTTTTTTGTATTCGTTTCTCTTTCCCGGAAACCTCGCTGGAAACACTATTTGCAGTAGGCTTTCATTGCAAAGCAGGGAGAGCCTGCTCGGAAAACTGGCAATAGAGTTCTGCTTTGAACCATCCAGATTGAGCAGTTGGCCGCATGCCATACCTGCATTCTGATTTTTCTCCATGAAATTTAACAGGTCTTCAACTGCGCCGCTCGTGAGGATTGAGTCTGTATTAAGAAGTAAAGCATACCGGCCCAGCATCTCCTCCAAGGCGACGTTGTTGGCGGTGCCAAAACCCAGGTTTTTACTGTTTTGAATAATTTTTACATCAGGATAATTTTGTTTGACAGCCGCAACGCTGCCATCGGTTGATGCGTTGTCAACCACCCATATTTCATAAGATATATTTTCCACAGTCTCATAGATTGAGCGGATGCAGTCTATCAAAAGCCTTTCAGTATTCCAGTTGACTATGATTATAGAAATATCCATACGAGATTCCGTCTTAACATTCAACATTATGGTGCTTATACCTCACCGTTACTTTTTCACTATAATATAGAATTCCATTATAGCCAAGTAGAAAAACCATCAGTTGTCACATTCTGTTATTTTTTTTCAACTGCATGCGGCGTATTCGAGATGTCTCAGATTGTCTAATTGAATGTTGCCAACATTGTTCTTGACGGGCGAATCGGTTTGAATTAACATCAACTTATAGTGACGTTATAAGAGCTGATTTTTAGAAATAACGATAGCCTTCAGGAGGTAAGCATAAGTGGACAAGAAAAGATATGAATTAAACGTTCAGCTGGCTCAGATGTTGAAGGGCGGCGTTATCATGGACGTTGTCAACGTGGAGCATGCGAAGATCGCCGAGGAGGCCGGAGCCGTCGCGGTTATGGCGCTGGAGCGCGTTCCCGCGGATATCCGCAAGGAGGGTGGTGTTGCCCGGATGTCTGATCCCGCGCTCATCGCGCAGATCAAAGAGGCGGTATCGATACCTGTCATGGCCAAGGCGCGCATCGGTCATTTTGTCGAGGCTCAGATTATTGAAACCCTGAAGATCGATTTTATTGATGAGAGCGAGGTTTTAACACCCGCCGACGAGGAATGCCACATCGACAAGACCCGGTTTGCGATTCCCTTTGTATGCGGTGCCCGCAACCTGGGTGAAGCCCTGCGCCGTATAGCCGAAGGGGCGGCCATGATCCGCACCAAGGGTGAAGCTGGCACGGGAAATGTAGTCGAGGCGGTTCGTCATATTCGAACAGTAAACCGCGAAATCAGACAGCTTGTCAATATGCCGGTGGAGGAAGTTACCGGTTTTGCCAAGGCTAACGGGTTTCCTTATGAGCTTGCACTCCAGGTCCGGGAGCTTGGCAGATTGCCGGTCGTTAACTTTGCGGCAGGCGGTATCGCGACACCCGCGGATGCGGCCCTGATGATGCAGCTTGGTTGCGACGGTGTTTTTGTAGGATCCGGGATATTCAAATCGGAAAACCCTTCCACGCGAGCTGAAGCAATCGTTAAGGCAACCGCGTATTACGAGGACCCTGCGAAGATCCTGGAGGCATCAATGGGACTCGGCAGTGCCATGCCGGGGATTGAAATCTCCGATATTCCGGAGAGCCAGATACTGGCAACGCGCGGGTGGTAATTTCCAGGAGGCGAGTATAGGTGGATATGCTCGGTGTGCTTGATCTCCAGGGGGATGTTGCCGAACACATTGACCATCTGGAGCGCCTTGGAATCAAGGCTGTTCGGGTAAAGGAGCCTGCGGATTTTACGCATCTTGCGGGATTGATAATCCCGGGCGGCGAAAGCACATGTCTTTCACGCCTGCTGAGCATTTTCGGTATCAGGGAGATTATTCTACGTGAATTTCAGCGCGGCCTGAAGCTCTGGGGCACATGCGCGGGGACCATTCTTCTTGCCGGAAAGGTTGTTGGTGAATCGTCCTGTCTCGGTCTTATCGATATCGAAGTTCAGAAAAACGCCTTCGGCAGTCAGTTAAGCAGCTTTACATCCGAAGCCTCCGTTCCTCGCGTGGCGCCGCAGCCGATACCCCTCACTTTTATCCGTGCCCCAAAAATCACCCGTGCCGGCAGGGATGTTGATGTATTGCTCCGGCAGGATGATTATATAGCGGCCGCGGAGAGTCCTGATGTCCTTGTGACGGTCTTTCACCCTGAACTGACCCCCTCTCTCGCGTTCCATCGCCATTTTGCCCTGAAATGCGGCCTCAAGCCCTCCCTGGATGAAGAAGCTTCCATGATCGATTCCACTTGGGACAGCAGAAGTTGGACCCGCTATACCCGGCTTTAGTTGCGAAACACAGGACATCCTTCGGGATTTATTACTATGGCAATTAAACATGTCAAATGTCATGCCGGACTTGATCCGGCATCCAGGCCAATTATGGATTCCGGCTTTCGCCGGAATGACGGTTTTGACGTATATTGTTGCCGGAGTAATAACTTATTTATTCTTGATTCCTAAAAAGATTGACAGCCAACAGGGCTGAATCACAGAACTGAATCATTTGGTGACAAGGTAGAGAAAATGAAGTATAAGGGCTTGCTTTTGCGTAACAGAAATATGATAAATTACAGATGAGGAGAAAAAAGTATGTCCCAATCTAATGAACCTGACAACCTTGTAACTTTCCTGGAGGGAAGCGTGACGAAGTATCCGGACAGACCACTGTTCGGGACGAAAAACCTCCAGGGCGAATACAAATGGATTACCTATGCCCAGGTTGGCAAACGGGTGGATAATCTCCGGGCCGGTCTTGCCGGTCTTGGAGTAGGTAAAGATGACGCGGTGGGTATTATTGCCAACAACAGGACGGAGTGGGCCATCGGTGCCTTTGCAACCTATGGACTGGGCGCTTGCTGGGTACCCATGTACGAATCTGAACTCCTGCATGTATGGAAGTATATTATAACTGACAGTTGTGTCAAAGTACTCTTTGTCTCTAAGTCGGAGATATACGAGCAGCTCAAGAATTTTGTGAATGAGATACCCACCCTGGAGAAGATCTTTCTGATAGAGGGAGGGGGCGAAAACAGTATGACTGTTTTGGAACAGGAGGGGGAAAAGAAGCCCATCTCTTCGATCAAACCCGGGCCGGATGATATAGCCGCCCTGATATATACCTCAGGCACAACAGGCGACCCGAAAGGTGTTCTTCTGTCGCATGGCAACCTCACGAGCAATTCCCACGCGGGGCGTAAGATGTATCCGGAACTGATGACCATTACCGGAGTAAGCCTTTCCATTCTTCCATGGGCTCATTCCTATGGTCAGACAGCCGAGTTGTACACCATGATCTATCTCGGCGGGGCTATAGGGATTATGGAGAATGTGAAGACCCTTGCCGCCGACATGGCAAAGGTAAAGCCGACCTGGCTTATAGCGGTTCCCCGTGTGTTCAACAAGCTTTACGACGGACTCTGGTCTAAAATGAACGAGACTGGTGGTTTTCCCCAAAAGCTGTTCGTTATGGGTGTGGAAAGTGCGAAGAAGAGGCGTGAACTGGCCGAGAAGGGAAAATCGGATTTTATTACAAATCTCAAGTTCAAGATAGCGGACAAGATAGTATTCCAGAAGATACGTAACGGACTTGGGGGACGCCTCATGGGGTCCATGACGGCAAGTGCGATGATGAATCCGGAGATAGCCATCTTTTTCTTTGATATCGGGATACCCCTGTATGACTGTTATGGTATGAGCGAGACCTCTCCGGCAATCACGATGAATTCTTCCGTGGATTATAAGCTTGGAACGGTGGGCAAACCGATTGAGAAGGTGCAGGTTGTGATTGACAAATCCCTGGGAGATGAGAAAGTGGGTGACGGCGAAATTGTTGTCTACGGCCCCAATATAATGAAGGGCTATCACAACAAACCGGAGCAGACCAGAGAGGTCATAACCGTTGATGGCGGCATGCGGACAGGTGATCGCGGCAGGCTGGATGAAGATGGATTCCTGCACATCACGGGAAGGATCAAGGAGCAGTTCAAGCTGGAAAACGGAAAATTTGTGTTTCCTTCATCCCTTGAAGAAGATATCTGTCTCGTTCCCTATGTGGAGAATGCGATGATTTATGGTGAGGGGAGGGCTTACAATGTCTGCCTTGTAGTACCGGACTTCCCGGCGCTGGAAAAATACGCGCAGAAAAACAATCTGCCGACGGCCCCTGAAAAGTTGATTGAGATGGAAGAGATAAAGGAACTTATTAGTGGCGGGATAGTCGGGGCCCTTGAGGGCAAATATGGGGGCTATGAAATACCGAAGAAGTTTGTCTTTCTTGCCGAAGGTTTTTCTTTAGAAGATGGTACTCTTACACAGACGATGAAAGTCAAAAGACGTGTAGTGCTGGAGAGGTATCAGAAAGAAATTGACGCGAAGTATAAAAAATAGGGAGATTGGATCATGATCTTTAATGAGGAGTTCGAGACGCTGCCAAGGGAGGCCCTGGATGCCCTTCAGCTCAAGAGACTCCAGCAGGTGGTAGGGCGTGTCTATCACACGGTTGGTTTCTATAAGAGGGCGTTTGATGAAGCAGGCGTAACACCTGATGATATCAAGACACTTGAGGACATAAAGAAACTTCCCTTTACAATCAAGCAGGACCTCAGGGACAATTACCCCTTTGGCTTGTTTGCCGTGCCTATGAGCAACATTGTGAGGCTACACGCGTCGTCGGGAACCACCGGTAAACCGACGGTTGTTGGATATACTAAGAAAGATATAGAAACATGGTCGAAGTTGATGGCAAGATCGCTTGTGGCGGCCGGTCTCACAAAAAATGACGTCATACACAACGCCTACGGCTACGGCCTGTTCACTGGTGGTCTTGGCGTTCATTACGGCGCAGAGATGCTTGGTGCCAGCGTGATTCCCATGTCCGGCGGTAGTACAAAGAAACAGATAATGATACTCCAGGACTTTGGTCCGACAGCAATCTGCTGCACTCCATCATACGCCCTCTACCTTGCGGAACGTGGAGAAGATATGGGAGTGGACATGCGATCCCTCGGTTTGAGAGTGGGGATCCTTGGCGCCGAGCCGTGGAGTGAGGAAATGAGGCAGGAGATAGAAGACATGCTTGGCATCAGGGCGCTTGACATATACGGGCTTTCGGAGATTATAGGACCCGGGGTGTCTATGGAATGCGCTGAAGGGCGAAATGGTCTGCATGTGTTTGAAGATCACTTCATCGTGGAGACGATAAATCCCGAAACAGGGGAAAATGTTCCCCGTGGCGAGGCGGGGGAGCTGGTCTTTACCTCCCTCACCAAAGAGGCATTCCCATTAATCAGATACAGGACGAGGGATATGTCCAGGCTGATGGAAGAGCCGTGCAGGTGTGGCAGGACGCATGTGCGGATGCAACGTGTAACCGGGCGCAGCGATGATATGCTGATCATAAGAGGTGTGAATGTGTTCCCGTCTCAGATAGAGAGCGTTCTCCTCGGAATAGAGGGACTTGAACCGCATTACGAGCTTATTGTGGACCGGGAGGACAGGCTGGACACCCTGGAGATACGCGTTGAGATGAGCGGGGATGTATTCTCAGATGAGATAAAGGCTCTCCAGAAGATCGAGAGTCGTATAACGAAGGATATAAAAGATTATCTTGGCGTTACCGCAAAGGTAAAGCTGGTAGGATCGCAGACCCTCAAACGGTTTGAAGGTAAGGCACAGGTGGTCATCGATAGAAGAAAAATCTGAGACCTGCAAAACATCCCCTCTTACTCGAACAAAACAGAACATTTTTCAAGGGAGGAATGGCAGTTATGAAGGTAGAGCAAATTTCCGTGTTTCTGGAGAACAGGCCCGGCGGGCTTGAACATGTTACCAGGGTGCTGGCGGATGCGGATATAAACATCAGGGCGCTGTCTCTCGCCGACACCTCGGATTTTGGCATTCTAAGGCTTATTGTAAATGATATGGAATCAGCGGAGAAGGCCCTTCATGGCGAAGGGTTCACGATAAAGCGGACACATGTTGTTGCAGTAGAAATCCCCGACCGTCCTGGTGGTATGCACGGCATCTCAAAGGTGTTGACGGAAAAGAATATAAATGTTGAGTATGCTTACGCATTTGTGGAAAGAAGCGGTGAAAACGCGATAATCATATTCAGGTTTGATGATATCGATGCGGGAATAGATGCTCTTCTGGAGGATGGGTTCACTGTACTGCCCGGCGAAAAGGTGTATCGTCTGTAAGCAACCCAGGTATGCCGGGTTCTCAGGATTCCAGATTCTTCTGCTGTTGCGTCGCCAGGGCGTTGGTTATGCGGTCTATTATGATTGCCAGAAAAACGATGCACAGCCCGGCCTCGAAGCCGCGCCCAACCTCGATCCGATTGATTGCCAGAAGCACTTCCAGGCCCAGACCCCTTGCCCCTATCATGGAGGCTATGACAACCATGGCGAGTGCCATCATAGTGGTCTGATTGATTCCAACCATAATGGATGGAACAGCGAGGGGCATCTGTACATCGAATAATATCTGCCGGGGACTTGCCCCGAACGCTCTTGCCGCCTCTATAGTGTCCTTTGATACCTGTCGTATTCCCACGTTAGTGAGGCGTATGACAGGCGGAACAGCATAGATAAGCGTGGCGAATAATGCAGGCACTTTTCCCAGACCAAACAGCATCAGCGCCGGGATTAGATAAACGAAACTGGGCATGGTCTGCATGGCGTCTAATATTGGCCTGATGATTGTTTCTGCAAGATCGCTCTTGGCCATAAATATGCCGATGGGAATGCCCACGGCCAGAGATACCACAACCGCCGATGTTGTAAGGGCAAGAGTCATCATGGCCATTTTCCAGTAGCCGAAGCTTCCGATTAACACCAGCAGCCCGGCCATAACAACACCCATTGTCCACTTGTGCATGACCCGCCACGCGAGAATCCCCACGAATGCAATTATCAGCCACCAGGGCACCCAGAGAAAGAAACGCTCGATATTCAAAAGCATCATCAGAAAGACATGCCCTATAGCGTCGAACACATCGGAGAAACTGATCAGGACCCAGTCCATGAAGGAATCAATCCAGTCCGCGAGGGGAATATTCAGAAATCGGGGGAATTCACTCATCAGCATGGGCCTCCTTGCCCTGTATCATGTTTTCGAATATTGAACTGATCTGTATTTCTCCCATGAATTTCCCGTCTTCGTCAACGACGGCAATTGGATAATCCGCCTCGGCGGCAGTTGGAAACAGGTCTTCGAGGATCACGTCGGGACTGGTTGTCGGCGGATCGGGCTCAAATGCTTCATTCAGAGAAGAGCCATCATTTTGTATTACCGTCTTGAGGCGGTTCAGGGTAACCAGTCCGAGAAGATGGCGGTTGCGGCTTACCATAAAGGCATAATCTTCCTTTATGTCCCTGAGGGTGTGGAGGGCCGCCTTCGGCCCCTGCCATTCATACAGGAGGGCCTCCGGCTGTTCCATGATTCCGCCGGCGGTCAGCACCTTTGCTGGAGAGGCATCCTGGACAAACTCGCGCACATAGTCGTCGGCTGGTGATGTAATGACATCTTCCGGGGCTCCTATCTGCACAATCTTCCCATCCCTCATGATGGCGATACGGTCTCCCAGCTTCAGGGCCTCGTGGAGGTCGTGTGTAACAAATATGATCGTCTTCTGTACCTTGTCCTGAAGTTCGATAAGTTCGTCCTGCATCTCCCGGCGGATAAGCGGATCCAGTCCGCTGAAGGGTTCATCCATTAGAAGGATCTCGGGATTTATGGTCAATGCCCTGGCGATCCCGACTCGCTGCTGCATTCCCCCGCTGAGGGCTGAGGGGTGGTAGTTTTCCCATCCCCTCAGCCCCACGGTTTCGACGGCCTCCTGCGCACTGGCGTATCGTTCCTCTTTTGAAACGCCTCTTACCTTGAGGCCGTAGGCCACATTGTCGAGGACGGTTCTGTGGGGAAACAGGCCAAAGTACTGAAAAACCATGCCTGTTGTGTGCCGGCGGAAACTCCTGAGCTGCTTTTTGCTGTACTTGAGGATATCCGCGCCATTTACGCGGATACTGCCTCTTGTGGAGTCGATCAGACGGAGCAGCATTCGAATCAGCGTGGACTTTCCGCTGCCGGAGAGGCCCATGATGACAAAGAACTCGCCCCTGGTTACACTGAAAGAGACGTCTCTGACCGCCATCACGTTTCCCGTTTTTTCCAGAATGGCCTCTTTGGATTCAAAACGAATGTCCGAATTGAGGATTTCTCCAGCTTTTTTGCCAAAGATCTTCCACAGGCCATTGACCTCTACGCAGATTTCACCTGTTTGATCTGCCTGATTATTATATTCCAACTTTTGTGCCTTTCTATTTCAGGGCAGCCTTGACTTTCCCGGCTACGTCGGCGGAAACCCATTTGGTCCACACATCAGCCCTGTTTTTGAGGAACCAGACTGCGCCATCTTCGGTGCTTCCCTTTGTGTCCATCATATTGGCCAGAATCTTGTTGACCATCGCGGTAGTCGTTTCATATTTCCGCAGCATCTCAACGACGTCAGGAGCGCTCTTGAAGAGCTTCGTATTAACAAGGATGTTTATCGTGACAGACCCGTAGGTACACCCCTTGTCCGTATCCCATATCTTCTGGTTAAATGACGGTTCTTCCAGGCGTGTCATGTCGAGCTTTCCCAGGACCCATGTAGGTTCCCAGTAGTAGCCTACCCATGGTTTGCCCTTCTTGACCGCAGCAGCCATGGAGCCGCTCAGCGCCGCATCAGAGCCCGTGATAAAGTCGTTGAAATATTTGTCCAGACCGTAGGTTTTGAGCTTGGTAGAATTAATCTTTGTACAGCCCCAGCCCGGAATGGAATTGTAGAAGCGACCTTTGGTTGGAACTTCAGGATCCTTAAACAGTTTCCAATACTTAGGCAAATCAGAAACGGATTTCAGATCGGGGGCCATGGGCTTGATCCCTCGCTTGGCGTCGCCCTTGATCATATAGGTGGGGACCAGCCACCCCTGCCAGTTGTCTGAAAAATTACTTCCAAGATCGGCCACCTTGCCCGATTTGATCATTTTATCATAGAGGTCCTGTATATTTTCGGTCCAGGACTCCATATTGATATCAACATCATCCTGCATCATGGCGGTATTGAGCATGATTGTGTCTCCGGGGATGTATTCCGAATCGTAGCCCATGCCATGCTCGACGATAAACCCGGCTATGCGGTTATGCACCTGAGCGCTGTCCCAGCTGAAATCGGCAAAACGTAAGGTACTCTTTGCCGCGGAAGCGGTAATCGGCAGCAACAAAAGTGACACACACACTAAAAACATACTAAATCTAATAAGATAACTACTCTTTCCTTTCATTTTACACCTCCATATTTGTTCTGGTTGTTAAGAAATTGAACGCCAAATAAGATTTGTTACACTTCGATATGCTTGGGTTTGAAACTTTGAAGATTGAGGCGGGTGTCACGTACGGGCAATCGAGCCGGTACATGAGTATGTCACAAGAAACTCAGGTAAACAGATGACTGATCAATTTGGCTTTCTTCTTCATGGATTTCATAATTAACTTGACCCCCAACAGGATGTTTCTTTAAAGCATATCGCCCCTTTCATGTCAAGCTCTGAGGGTAATAAAATTATAACTTACTGATTTTAGTGGGTTTAATTAATTGTATGTTCCGGACTTTCACTCCTCGCAAGCAACCTTCTCAAGAGAGGTATTGCCTTGCGGATGTCAGAGATGTTGTTCCTGGCGGCCTTTTCACCCTCCGCTATCAGGTTTCCGGCGTGGGAAAAATCGGACCAGTGAAGATTGCCAACATCAGGCCGGATTACCACATCCGCGGCTGTGAGCTCGTATCCTATCAGATGATAGGAAGTTATATCCGCCGCCCTGTCGCATATTTCCTGCGCGGTTTCGAGTTTCTCTTCGGAAAAGATGCCCCGCGTTATATTTACTGCAATTACGATATCAGCTCCTTCCTTTCTGGCTGCATTTACCGGAACCAGAGAGATAATACCTCCATCTGATAGATGCATCGCCCCTTTCCTCCTGGGTTCTATTGCCCCGGGGACCGCGCTGCTTGCCATTACGGCATCGCGCAAAGATCCTTCGGAGAAGATGATCTGTCCTCCACTTATCAGGTCCGTGGTGACGGTTCGGAATGGGATAGGGGTGTTCTGGATCAGCATATCCGGTATGAAGAAATTGATCATGGACTGAAACTCTTCCGCAGAGAGTATTCCCGGTTTGAACATGGCCTGCAGGAGCAGAAACTTGTTTTGCAGAAAACCCTGTACCTGTTGCCTGAGTGATGCGCGCTCCCCGCTATGCGCCTTTTCTATGGTTCTGATTGCGGAAGATTGATATTCCTCGCTGTTCAAATATTCATCTATCTTTCGCTCCATTTCGTCGGGCGTTGTTCCACTGGCGTACGCCCCCCCGATCAGGGCACCGCTGCTTGTGCCCACTATGATATCTATGGGGATTTCTTCCTGCTCAAGGACCCTGATTACACCTATGTGCGCGAGGCCCCTGGCGCCACCCCCTCCAAGTGCAAGGCCTATACATTTGCTTAACCATTTCATGAGTTCCACTTTCCCTGTTGTTTCCGGAATCTGATTTATATATTTACGGGACATACATATCCGATAAAACAGCAGGGTTGTTTATAAGGTGTTGCTTGATGAATGTCAAACGTAACTGTGCAGGTTGTTTAGGCAGAAGGCGGAAGATATTCAGGCTAAGTCAGCAAGAAGAAATAACTTATACACCTTGCTTGTTCTTTTGCTTGTTTCCTGTGTTGTGTCAATGCTTACATAACCCGTTATGCGTGCTTCAACACGCCTTGAAAACAAACAAAATTACGGCGCAATCTGTATAACTTATTTATTCTTGATTCCTAACAGCCTTCAGTTTGCCCCGCGTGCGTCTGGAAAATCTTTGACATTTAGATATGTATAAAATATGGTACCTGTTCAGGTTCATAGGGGTAGAGGCACAGAGGCGCAAAGTGTTGCTGTTGTTACAAAATGCGTAAATCCCCATCATGTAATGTGCCTGCAGGAAGGGCTTATAACGGGTAATGGTTATGGATATACAGGATGTTTTTAAGCATTATACAGATGAAATGGGAATGGTTGAAGGCCTTATCAGGAAACAGCAGAGTTCTTACGTGCACCTTATTCCCGATATTGCCGATCATATAACCGGGAGCGGAGGGAAGAGGCTGAGACCTCTTTTGCTCATAATTTCGTCAGACCTGTGTGGTTACAAAGGTGACAGACGTTTATCTCTGGCATCGGTAATGGAGTTTATACACACAGCGTCTCTCCTTCATGATGATGTGATAGATCATGCCGTAATCAGGAGAGGCAAACCTTCCGCGAACAGTATCTGGGGGAATTCCGCGAGTGTTCTTGTGGGAGATTATCTGTATTCAAGCTCATTCGGTATACTGGCTGAAGATGGAGATCAAACCGTTCAGAAACTCCTCGCGACTACTACCTCTTCCATGGCTGAGGGCGAGATAATTCAATTGGCAAAATGCGGTGATATCAATGCCACCGAAAAGGAATATTTTTCCGTTATTGAAAAAAAGACAGCTATCCTTATCTCCGCGGCATGCGCCATAGGCGCAATCCTCGCAAAGGCAACGGAATCGGAAATTCAGGCGCTCGCAAGGTTTGGAATGAGGCTGGGAACGGCATTTCAGTTAACCGATGACACACTCGATTATGTGGCAAGAGAAAATGGTTTCGGCAAGACCATAGGTATGGATCTCAAAGAAGGCAAGATAACGCTTCCCCTTATCAGGACATTTAAGGCGTGTGACCCTGACGAGAAGAAGATTATAGGAAAAGCTGTGGAAAACACAGAGGAAGACCATATTGAAGAAGTTACATCTCTAATCGATAAATATGAAGGCATAAAATATTCCCTTGAAAAGGCTGACAGACTTATAGAAGAAGGAAAGGCGTTTCTTGAGGTTTTTGAAGATTCGATACCCAAGGAAGGCCTTCTTGCCATTGCGGATTATGTTGTTGAAAGAAAGCTGTAAGTCAGCAAGAAGAAATAACTCATACACCTTGCTTGTCCTTTTGCTTGTTTCCTGTGTTGTGTCAAAGCGTACATAACCCGTTATGCGTGCTTCAACACGCCTTGAAAACAAACAAAATTACGGCGCAATCTGTATAACTTATTTATTCTTGATTCCTAACGTGGACTGGAGGCTGTATCTGTGCCGATTTATGCTTTTGAAAATATGATTCCTGACGTCTCACTGGATGCCTTTGTTCACCCCGAGGCCGTTCTGATAGGCGACATCACCATAGAAAAAGGATGCTTTATAGGAGCTGGAGCGGTGATAAGGGCGGATACAGGCCCTGTTGTTATACGGGAAGGCACAAACATTCAGGATAATGTGGTAATCCATGTGGATGCCGGTTCCGAGGTCACTATTGAGAAAAATGTAATAGTGGGACACAGTGCTGTTCTACACGATGTCCATATAGAACAGGGATGCGTCATTGGTATGGGCTCCATTCTTTTATATGGAGTTGTGTGTGGAGAGGGGGCTTTTGTGGGTGCCGGCTCGCTGGTTCCCAGTCACATGCATATCCCCCCCGGCAAGCTTGTCACCGGCAATCCCGCGAAAGTTATCAAGGATGTAACCCCTGACCAGACTTCATATGCCAGAGAGGGTGTACAGTTCTATAAGGAACTTGCCGACAGGTATAGACATGCAATGCGGAGAATATAAAGATCAGAAATGATTCAGAATTTGTTTTGCGAAGGGGCCTGTTACTGCGGGCTGACAGCATCGACTTTTGGTGATGTGGGGGTTGTGTGGGCGTACGAAAGGGGAGTCCCTTTGATTGTCCGCATAGTGCTTCCACAAGACGGCGTGTCAACCATCGGCATGATAATGAAGGATTTTCCGGATGCCGAAGAATGCCTGCATAAAGACTTGAAAAAGACCTGTGAATACATAGGTGCATTTCTTGACGGTGCCTGCGTCAGTTTTTCAATGAAGTTTATCGGGATAGACCGGTGTCGTGATTTTCAGAGGAGGGTATTGCTTGAAACAATGCGAATACCCAGAGGTGGTGTAACTTCGTATGGCAGTCTGGCGAAGGCGATCTCCACGCCTGGGGCCGCGAGGGCCGTTGGTTCGGCGCTTGCCGGAAATCCTTTCCCCATTGTTGTCCCATGTCACAGGGTAGTGAGGTCCGATGGGTACGCCGGACAATTCGGGGGCGGAACTGAAGTCAAAAAGGCCCTCTTGCGCTTGGAGGGTGTTGAAATAAACAACAGGGGGAGGGTGAGCAAGGAAGCCTTCTACGTAACTTTATAAGGCATCAAGTTTCTATTTTCGAGTCTCGGGTTTCAATCTGAGGAGTTCCCGCCCACTGCTGACTTACCTTGACACCACCATATTGTCACGGTGGATGATTTCATCGTACGGTTTATCTCCCAGCACCTGTTCAATCCTGGAAGTATTGAGGCCCTTTATCCGGTCTATATCCGAAGAGCTGTAATTGATAAGTCCCTTTGCTATTGAAACGCCGTTCATGTCCACGCATGTAACGGGATCACCCACGCTAAAATCTCCATCGACCCTGACGATGCCCGAAGGGAGAAGGCTTTTGCCCTGGTTCACGATGGCATCTTTTGCCCCTTTGTCGATACATATCTTTCCCCTGGAACGAAGGGTAAAGGCTATCCAGTACTTTTTGCTTTTCAGGTGCCGTGCCATGGGCAGGAACAGGGTGCCTGTCTCCCTGCCCGAGAGTATGTCGCTCAGTATGCCGGCCTTTTTGCCGTGGGCTATTATGTAAGGGATGCCGAAAGCGGTAACCTTTCGTGCCGCAATTACCTTACTCTTCATTCCGCCCATGCCCACGGGGTCTGCCTCGGATGATGCGGCCGCTTCTATCTCGTCGGTTATTTCCGTGACCACGGAGATCAGTCGGGATTTCTCTGATTCCCGGGGATCTCTATCGTACAGTCCCTCGGTGTTGGTCAGATTAATCAGGAGGTTGGCATTCGTGATATTCGCAGTCATGGCTGCGAGATTGTCGTTATCGCCGAACTTTATTTCATCCACGGAGACCGTGTCATTTTCATTTATAACAGGGACAACCCCCCACTCCGTGAGGGTTGAAAGGGTGTTGCGTATATTGAGAAATCTTTTCCTGTCGGTGAGGTCGCTCATGGTGAGCAGTATCTGCGCGGTCACCAGCCCGTGTTCGCGAAAGGCATTGGAATAGACCCTCATGAGTCTTCCCTGTCCAACGGCTGCGGCCGCCTGTTTCTGGGGCAGGCTTTTGAGGCTTTCCTTGAACCCCATCCTGTTCATGCCGGACGCAATGGCCCCTGAGGAAACAATGACGAAGTGAAATCCTTTTCGGGAATATTCGGATATTTCATCAACGAGATGCTCGATTATTCCGAGATCAAGGCCGTTGGGTCCCGTAAGCACGCCGCTCCCTATCTTGACGAGTATCCTCTTAGCGCCCTTTAGTATGTTGATTCTTTCTTTTGACATCCTGTCCCCGTGCTTCCTGATTGCGTAATTTGTTCCCTGATACACATTTCACTCGACCCCTTCTATGGCATTTTGCCTTAATTAACTCAACTAATCGGAAGATGGGCCAGCTTGTTTGCTATCTCTTTCATCAGTTCCCCTGTACCTTCCCCTGTAACGGCCGATATGGGGTAGACGCGGACGCCCCTTTCACTGAAAATATCCGCCTGTTCTTTTAGCCTTTCTTTTGTCGCCGTAAGGTCGATCTTGTTTATAACCACTATCTGAGGTTTTGCTCGCACAGCGGAGCTGAATGACGCAAGTTCGTTATTTATGGTTTCATAATCGTCCCACGCGCCGGTGAAGGGATCCTTCGATATATCGATGATATGAAGCAGTATGGAGGTCCTCTCTATGTGGCGCAGAAATTTCGTGCCCAGCCCCACGCCGAGATGAGCGCCTTCAATGAGGCCCGGTATATCCGCGATGACAAAGGTCACGTAATCCCCGACATTTACAACCCCAAGATTGGGCTTAAGAGTGGTAAAGGGATAGTCTGCTATCCTGGGTCTCGCCGCGGACACACTTGATATGAGTGTTGACTTGCCTACATTCGGAAAGCCCACAGTTCCCACGTCGGCGATAAGTTTGAGTTCAAGGCTGACCGTTTTTTCTTCTCCCGGAATACCCTCCTGCGCGTAGCGGGGCGCTCTGTTGGTGGAGGTCTTGAATCTGGAGTTTCCTTTTCCGCCGATTCCTCCCCGTGCAATTATCGCTCTCTGACCGTCTTCGGTCATGTCGGCCAGCAGCTCACCCGTATCCATATCCGCGATGACCGTGCCAACAGGAACTATTAGCTCAATGTTGCTGCTGCCTCGGCCCGTTTTGTTGCTTCCCTCTCCCTGGCCTCCCCGCTTTGCCACATGATGCTGGTTGAACTTCATATCCAGCAGTGTCCGATGGCTGCGAGACGCAACCGCGATGATATCCCCCCCCTTACCGCCGTCGCCACCATCGGGGCCTCCGCGGGGAACAAACTTTTCTCTCCTGAAGCTGACGCAACCCTGTCCGCCGTCACCGGATTTAATATATATCTTTGCTTCGTCAACGAATCTCATTGCAAATCCAACCGGTCACCGCCCGAAAATGAAAATGCAGGCATTTTCGGATGAAAACAAAGAAGGTGTTAGCCCACAGGCACTAACACCTTCTTTAAAATACTTAATCTGTAAGGGACATGGAGCGAGAAAATCAGGTGGCGTACACGCTTACCTTTTTTCTGTCTCTGTCTTTTCTTTCAAACTTAATTGTCCCATCAATCTTGGAAAAGAGGGTGTAATCCTTGCCCATTCCTACATTGGTCCCCGGGTGTATTTTTGTTCCAAGCTGACGAATTATTATTGTGCCGGCAGATACAAGCTGTCCGCCATATGCCTTAACACCTCGTCTCTGCGCCTGGCTGTCTCTTCCATTACGTGAACTTCCCTGGCCTTTCTTGTGAGCCATTCAACCTTCCTCCACTAAACAACTATTTCTTTGATCTTAAGATTTGTCAGATCCTGCCGATGTCCGGTTTTCTTGCTGTATCCTTTTCTTCTCTTCATCTTAAACACAATGATTTTCGGACCTCTGATCTGCGAAATAATTTCGCCGATGACCTTTGTGTTTTCAACGAATGGTGTTCCTACCCTGACATCTTCATCTTTAGAAACAAGCAGGACCTCGTCGAAAGAAACGGTATCACCCTTGTCGCCTTCAATCTTTTCAAAGTTCAGGACATCTCCCTCAGAGACCTTGTATTGTTTTCCTCCGGTTTTTATTACTGCATACATAGTTCAAATCCTTATCAAGTTAAATTGGAATCGCTCATTATATAAATATTGCCTCGTTTGTCAATAAATAAATGCCTTATTTTTGACTTTCAGGCTCTTTTAAGTGGACAGTAAACATATTACGATCTCTTTTCTTTGGGAAACAGGTATACCGTACCGCTGATTTCAAATTTATCGCACCGGTATTATCTCAAAACTCTCCCGATGGAAGTCGTTGCCTGTCTCTACGATAATCTTTCTGGCAAGCTTCACCTCCAGGTTTTTCAAGGTGTTGTTCTCTTCCTCCAAAAGGAGTTGTGCTATCTCCGGATGTACAAGTACGCAGAGTGTCTCCGCGATATTATAAGCCGCCTCCCTTTCCAGTTCTCTAAATATCTCATAACATACGCTTGACCTTGATTTAACCCTTCCCCTGCCTGAGCAGTAAGGACATGTCTCGCACATCGTGCCGCTCAGGCTCTTTTTACTCCTCTGGCGAGTCATTTCAACCAGACCAAACTCCGATATCTTCAGAATATTGGACCTGTTTCTGTCCTTTTCCATCTCCGCCTTGAGCGCATCAAATACCCTTTCGCGGTTTGTCATGATCTCCATATCAATGAAATCGATGATGATAATACCGCCGATGTTTCTCATGCGGAGTTGATAGGCGATTTCTCTTACGGCTTCAAGATTTGTTTTCAGGATGGTCTCTTCTATGTTGTTCTTGCCTACATATTTGCCTGTGTTTACGTCTATCGAGCACAGCGCCTCAGTCTCTTCAATAATAATGTATCCACCCGACTTCAACCATACTTTCTTGTTAAGCATCCGGCTGATGTCCAGTTCAATGCCGAAATAGTCAAAGACAGGGACAGTATCCCTGTAAAGCTCGATGGAATATTTCATGTAAGGCATAAAACTATCAATGAATTCGGTTGCCCGCTGGTATTCTTCCGCTGAATCGATGACGATCATTTCCACATCTTCCGTGTAGAAATCGCGGATCGCGCGCAGGGTCATGCTCAGTTCTCTATGGACAAGTCCCGGAGCCCCTGTGCGTTGGCTTTTTTCACTGATGGTGGTCCACAGTTTGGAAAGATATTCGAAATCGCCCTTTAGTTCATCCTCCCCCTTTCCCTCGCTTAGTGTTCGCGCGATGAAGCCATGTTGTTCCGGACGCAGCTTTTCTATGATCGTGCGCAACCGATCCCGTTCCTGTTCACCGGTAATCTTTCTTGATACGCCAGTATGGTTAGAGGTAGGCATAGAGACGATGTATCTCCCTGCGAGGGAGATATGTGTGGTGATCCGCGCCCCTTTGGTTCTCAGGGGGTCTTTGGATGCCTGGACAAGTACCTCCTGTCCTTCTCTCAACATGTCCGCTATGGGTGGGATGTGTTGTTCCGGATATTCGCCCTCATTATATTCTATGGGTTCGTCATCTCCATTTGTGAAGAATTCCGGAATTGATGTCTCGTTACGGATATCCGTCACATGCAGAAACGCGCTGCGTTCAATACCTATATCCACGAATGCGGCCTGCATGCCTGGAAGAACGCGGACCACCTTACCTTTGTATATGTTTCCACCTATGGATCTTTCATCGACCCTTTCCACATAGAAATTGGAGAGCACGCTATCTTCAAGTATGGCGATCCTTGTTTCATATTCGGTGCAGTTAAAGATGATTTTTTTTGGCATTATATATTCTTTCTTCGGGCTTCGAGTTACCCCTTGAGGCAGATCCCGGTCTTTATGACCCTTGCTCTCTTCGCGTATTCATCTTCAAACCCTGCAACGTGTGTCAATATCTCCAGCGGCCTGACTCCGCCACCCGGGCCAAAACGGACAAACATGGAGATAATGGATTCCTTCGCGTCAAGTGTAATGGATGCTATCAGGGGACGTATATCTTTTACGCTGACTGTGCTCTTGTTGTATTTGGAAATCATGAATGTGTCCGATTTGAGAAACGATTTTATCCTTTCGTCCGAGGTCGGGACGGGGGGTGTAATGGGTGGATTCGGAAGATATATCTCATAATTGAATCCTCCTATAAGCTTGAACAACGATGGAGCCTCAGGGGAAATGGTCTCGGCACTCAGGATCTCTATTCCCGAAGGCAGACAGGAATTTACCCTTAAGACAAAATCTTCCGGAGGGCCATTGTATCCTTTGATCTGAATGTCAGCATATTCGCACAGGCTCTCTACCCCGACCGGAAGGGCGTAAGGGAATGATATCCTGGGATGGGGATGAAATCCCTCTGAAAAAGCAAAAACAAATCCGCTTATGTTTATCGCCCGTACGATAGAGGCAGACATTTCCAGGTGCGACATCATGCCTGCCTTTCCGCGCTTGGCAAAGCTTATTCTGAACCGCCTGATTGTTGAATTATATGGAGAGGAAACGTGCTTACGGGTGGTTGCTGCGGGCTGAGGTACTCCAGCTTCGATTATCCTGATATCCCCCGAGCATACCCCGCACTGATAACACCCGGCAGAGCGGCAGTCTTCCGTAAGCTCCGCGTCCAGGGATTTTTCATACTCTTCCACGAGGAACTCTTTTGTTATGCCGCAATCGATATTATCCCAGGGGAGCGCGTCATTCATGTCCTTTTCCCCAAGATAATTGTCAGTTTCTATCCCAAGATCATCTATTGCCTGTTTCCATATATCGAACTGAAACAGGTCACTCCAGCCATCGAAACGGCATCCCGAATAAAAGGCCTTCGCCACGAGATCGCTTATCTTCTCGTCTCCCCTTGCCATCAGACCTTCCAGAAAGCTCATTTCCCTGTCGTGCCATTTGAGCTTCAGGTTTTTGTGCCGGATGTTTTTCTTGAAAAAATCCTGTTTTTCTTTTGTCTCGTCGATGGTTATCTGCCGTTGCCATTGAAAGGGTGTGAAGGGTTTCGGTACAAAGGTGGAGATACTGACGGTGACCTGACGGCTGTTGTTGCCTTCACGGAGCACCTTATAGGCGAGATCAACAATTCCATCGAGGTCATCCTGTGTTTCTGACGGCAACCCTATCATGAAATAGAGCTTGATCGATTTCCATCCGGCGTCAAATACCTTCCGGGTGGTGGTGAGGAGGTCCTCTTCGGTATTCCCCTTGTTTATCACATCCCGCAGTCTCTGAGTTCCGGCCTCAGGCGCGAGAGTGAAGCTCGTCTTGCGCACTCGTTTTATCTGTTCGATCAATGTATTTGTGAGTGTTTCCACCCGCATTGAAGGGAGGGCCAGCGCCACCCTCTTTTCGTAATACTGATTCATAAGAGAAGTGAGGAGATATTCAACATGGGAATAATCACCCGAACTGAGTGATAATAGAGAAATCTCCGAATGCCCCGTTGAAGAGAGCATCTCTTCCGCCATCTTTTCCAGCGCGTCGACGGATCTTTCCCTGACCGGTCTCCAGACCATTCCCGGCTGGCAGAAACGACATCCGCGGGTACATCCTCTCGCTATTTCCAGGGTTATCCTGTCGTGTACTGTCCTGACGAGGGGCACGATGGGCCTGGATGGGAAGCGCCATTTTTCCAGATCTGTCACAACCCTTTTCTTTATCTTTTTCTCCATGCCGTGCAGGGAAGGAACCCAGATACCCTCGATCTCCGCGAGAAGATTTAACAGGTCGGAGCGTTTATATTCTCTCTCTTTACCGCAAATCATAGCGCGGGAGATCTCCAGTATCGCCTCTTCCCCCTCTCCCACGACAAACGCGTCGAAGAAGGGTGCCACTGGTCCCGGATTGAAAACACACGGCCCCCCCGCGATTATTACGGGTGCGTCTTCCCCCCTGTCTCTGGAATATATGGGCACGCCACCAAGGTCCAGCATGTTCAGGACATTGGTGTAGGACAGTTCATACTGCAATGAAAAGCCAACAATATCGAATCCTGAAAGGGGGGTGGAAGATTCAAGAGAGGCAAGGGGTATATTATTTTTCCTCATTAGAGCTTCCATGTCCGGCCATGGGGCATAAAATCTCTCAGCCGCGATCTCCGGCTCATTGTTCAATATGGAATAGAAGATCTGCAGGCCGAGATGCGACATGCCTATTTCATAGATGTCGGGAAAGGCAAGGGCAAAGGACAGGCGACATTTCTCCCAGTCTTTTTTTATGGAATTTATCTCTCCGCCTGTATACCTGCCCGGTTTCTGAACAAGGGGGAGGAGATCTTCAATACATGAATAATTCATTAGACTTGTAGTTTCTCAAATGTTTCCCGGACAACGCTGGCAGATCGTTTCAGTCCTTTAAGTTCCTCATCGGAAAGGGCTATTTCGTATATCTCTTCGATTCCGGATGCACCCAGTTTTACCGGTACGCCGATATGCACATCATTAATCCCGTACTGGCCCGTCAGATGTGCCGAAACTGGAAAAATTTTCTTGCTGTCGAGCAAAATTGCCTCCACCATAGCGGCCGCGGCCGATGAAGGGGCATGCCAGGCGCTGCCGGATTTCAGAAGATTCACAATCTCGGCGCCCCCGTTTTTTGTCCTTTCAATAATGGTGTTGAGCCGTTCCTTTTCTATGAGTCGGTTTACAGGGATACCTCCCGCAGTGGTGTGGGTATTTACAGGTACCATGGAATCCCCGTGACCCCCCAGTACCATGGCTTCTATGCTCCCAGTTGACACATTCAGCTCTTCAGCGAGAAATGTCCTGTATCTCGCAGTGTCGAGTATGCCCGCCATCCCCATGACCCTTTCCGCCGGGAATCCAGATATCTTCCAGGCAAGCTGTGTCATGACATCGAGCGGATTTGTGACCATGATAAAGATGCAGTCGGGTGCATGCGTTTTGATCGTTTCCGCGACGGATTTTACAATGCTCCCATTTTTCATGGCGAGTTCTTCTCTGCTCATGCCCGGGGTCCTTGCAAAACCTGCGGTAAAGACAACGATATCTGAATGTCTAATATCGGCAAAGTTATTGGAACCGGTTATATGCCTGTCGAATCCCTCAACCGGCGCAGACTGCATGATGTCCAGGGCCTTTGCCTGCGGAAGCCCTTCAACAATATCCAGAAGAGTAACATCAGCCAGATTTTTTTCAACGATCCTCTGGGCGGTCATTGTGCCCACAAACCCGGACCCGATTATAGAAACCTTTTTTTTCATTTTTCATCTCCAGTTTAATAGTCAATAATGCTGAAAGGAGCAGGGGTTACTCTTTACTCACCGGATGCGTGTACCTCCAGAATATCCCGATACCTGTAGGGGTGTTGCCTGATGTCTCGCAGCTTTGACATGGCGAAGCGTGCGGGAAAATGGGCCCTCGATATATAGGGGAGTGAGTCTCTACTGAAATCCGCCAGCAGTTCATTGAAAACTCTTTCCCTGTCCTTAGTATTGACGAAGGTCCTTTCCTTCGTGTACTCGTATGATATCACCCGGCCAAACACCTTAACGACCTGCCTAAAGTCGGCGGGATCGTTGAAATATTCTTCTCTGACAGTGACATCTAACACTATGCCCAGTTCAACCTTTGTCGTATCGGGGGCAATTACACGGGACTTGTCCCACACTTGCAAAACAAGACCGTTGGGCAAATCGGTTTTTTCCACCAGATTCATTCGGATCTCCTGCTTATGTAATGTGGAGTCATCTCTCACGGTTCTCCTGCGCGTAAACGGTGGACTTTATATCACACAGTTGCGTTTTGGCAAACCTTTCTTGACCTGGAGAGCCATTTTCATATATGGAGTCATTCACTAAGTGCAAAAAAGACCACATGTTACACAACAGGTTTTGTTCGTTATTGATTAAAGAGACGCATTCCATGGACTATCAGACAAGCAGCGGGAAACTTAAAGAAGGCCTTGCCAGAGGAATCAGCAAAGGGTGGAAGGGGTTTGTGTGGATGATGGAGATAATCATCCCTGTGTCCTTCCTGACATCGCTTCTTGAGTGGAGCGGATGGATGGAGCAAATTGATTTTGTGATCCAGCCGGTTATGGGGGTTTTGAGCCTTCCCGGCGTTGCAGCGCTGCCGCTGCTCATCGGGATGCTGACCGGGATATATGGCGGGATTGCCTCTATGGCGGTTCTTCCGTTCAATACGGGACAGATGACCCTGATAGCAGTCTTTCTCCTCATAGCGCACAACCTGATCATGGAAGGTATAGTCCAGGGAAAATCGGGCATGGGGATCACGAAAGCCACTCTTTTCCGTCTTTTTTCCGCTGTGGTTGTCGTGCTTATCATAGCACCCTTCATAGATACAACAGGAGAGGGTTCCGCCGGAGTTGCGATGGCGGTCACACACACCGGTCAGACATTCCTGGATATGTTAAGCCAGTGGTGCCACTTGATGTGGGGTCTGGTCATAAAGATTTTCATAATCATTATGTCTGTGCTGACAATGGTGGAAATACTTAAGATCTTTGGATGGATAAACCATATTGTCAGGTTTATCTCTCCCTGCTTGAGTTTTATGGGACTGAGCCGGGGTGTCGGTATTCTTTGGATAACTGCTATTATGTTCGGGTTGGCCTACGGCGGGGCGGTAATTGTCGAAGAAGCAAAGAAGGGCAATCTTAAGGATGAAGAACTGGAGAAACTTCATCTCTCCATCGGCATCAATCATGCTGTGATCGAAGATCCTCTGATGTTTCTGCCCTTTGGTATAAGTCTGTTCTGGTTGTGGATTCCGCGTCTCGTGATGGCGATGGTCGCGGTGCGTATGCTTTCCTTATGGCGAGGATTCGCCGGGCCGAAAAAATATTGACAGATCTTCTGGTATTATATTAGATTCTAAGTCACAGTGATTACCGGACAGTGAGTTCTTTTGCCTGAACTCTAACACCGAGGAGGAAATACCATGGGTACAGAAATTGATCGCATTATTGAAGAACAGGTGAAGAAGTGGGAAACCTCGAAGGAGAGGAGAAAAGGGAAGGAAGAAGCCCCCTTGCCCGTCATTACCGTAGCGAGGGAACCGGGGAGCATTGTAACGGAGCTGGTTCAGCAAATCGCACAGGAATTGAAACTTGATATAATTGATGCCAGAATCATAAACGAAGTGGCTAAAAGTGTCAGGATGAGCGAGAAAGTTGTTTCATATCTCGATGAAAAGACACGCAGTATACTGGACAACTGGATACTGTACCTCGGGACGACACGGTTTCTCCTCGCGGATGAATATGTGCGTCATCTGACAAAGGTCGTAGGTACCATAGGGAAACAGGGGAGTGCTATAATCATCGGGAGGGGCGCGAATCTGATTCTTCCTCAGAATGAAACACTTCGGGTGAGATTTATCGCGCCCATGGAGATGAAGATACGTAATATAATGACAGAGTTCAGCCTAACTGAAGAGGATGCGAAACAGCGAATTTTCCTTAAGGAAGCGGAGCGCAGGGACTCGGTGAGAAAAAACTTCAAGGTGGACATAGAAGACCCTGCCAATTACGACCTCATCATAAATATGGAATTTATGGAGACTGAAAATGTTGTCGGCATTATCAAATCGGCGCTGAAATTCAAAAGTCTTCCATTGAGACGCAAGAACGATACTAAATAGAACAACCACTGTGGAGTGGGGATTTGCCGAACCCTGGCACCAATTTGAGTGGAAAGGAAATAAGCAGTGATTATTCGTCATTATGAAGATGTGAAAGCGGTTGAAATAATGGAGGGTGTTAAAAAAAGGGTTGTGATAGGTGAGCAGGAAGGCGCCCCCAATTTTATCATGAGGATATTTGACCTGGAACCGGGTGCATCCAGCCCCCTGCACAACCATCCCTGGGAGCACGAGATATTTATATTGAAGGGAAACGCGGTGGCCCGGGACAATTCTGGAGCTGAGACCGCAATCGGGGAAGGGGATGCCATCTTCGTTCCGCCAGGGGAGGAACACTGTCTGATCAACAAAAGCGAAGAAGTTTTTCGTTTTATGTGTTTTATACCGACGGGCGTGGAGTAAACGATTACAAATAAAACTATCTTACCTGAACAATATTGCCATCAATCACCATGAGCATTTGTAGGGATTTTTTCGCCTCTCCTGTTTCGGAAAATGATGTCGTTCCTGTTATGCCGGGATAGTCGAGCTGGATGCGCGAGAGACTGTCCCTCAGGTCGTCTCTGATCTCTGTATTGCCCTCTGTTACCAGATCTACAATTATTGTCGCCGCGTCGTACGCGAGCGCCTCCATACTGTCTGGTTCCCTGCCACAGGCGACATAAAAGCGATCTATAAAATTCCTGACCTTCGCGCGGGCACTATCCAGGAAGAAACAATCAGAAAAAATCGCCCCTTCAAGATATTTGCCACCCTTCTTCAGGAGATCGTGGGTATTCCAGATACTTGTCCCGAGGAGCTGGACGCCGGTGACATCATAGAAGGCCAACTGAGGGGCTATCATGTTAACAGTGCGGTAAGAGTCGGGTATAAAAAGCGCGCCAAAATCCACTTTGGGAGTTGGCTCTTCCCCCGGTTGCTGGTCTTTGTCAGAGAAGTTCAGTCCGGTCAGAGATTTGATCTCCTTGCCGAAGTCGGTCTGCTTGCTACCGTATGATTCCACTCCCCGTATCTGTCCACCCTGCCGCAGCACCTCATCCCAGAACTGGTTCATCATCTTTGTTCCATAATTGTCGTCGGGATATAAAATGGCGAAATTCTTGATGCCGAGATTGTGAATGGAATATGTAACAAGTGCGTTTACCTGCATATCACCGGTAAGAAAGTCTCGAAAAACATAATCTCCTGTTTCGGTAATATCCTTGCTCTGTGCAAGGGTTATTATGGGGACGCCGAGTGTTTGTGCCTCCCTCGCTGCCTCAAGCGCGGCGGCGCTTCCAAGGGGGCCAATTATGCCGATAACATGATCTTCGTCAACCAGTTTTTTTATCGCATTCCGGGTTGTGACGGGATTACCTTTGGAGTCTTCTATGAAGAGCTGTATGGGGGTGTCTCGTTTTGGGTCGAATACGCCAGAGGCGAGAATCACAGCATCAAGCGCCCGGTTTCCATAGGGAGCATATTCTCCGGTAAGCGGGAGGACGCATCCTATCGCATATCGGTTTGTCAGCATCATGGCGGCAATTCGACGATAAAGGACCTCTCCGGTTTCAAACAGAGGATGTTTTCGATAGTGCGCGAGAAGCCTGTCCAGATATTTATTCGCATTTTTAAAATCTCTAATATCGAAAGATGTTGTGGCAAGCGCGTAGAGGAGATACCCCTCGGGGTATTTCCCCCGGTAATTCTTGAGTACTCCCTGAAGCTGATTGAGGGACAGTTTGTCGGCGATAATATCTTCGACCTTCCTCTTTACATATTCTTCAAGGCTTGTATGTGGGCCGCTTTTCAATGATTTCATGTACCAGTCGAATGCCGGAATCGCTCTATCTGATTTCAGAAGGTTATCACCCATCAGAGATTCTATTTCCGGCTTCAGGTAAGTGAAGGCCTTTTCTCTGAGGAGTTTCTTGCAGATATTTTCCGAGGCGCGAATCATGCCCAGTCGAGAATAAGAAAGAGCAAGTCTGCTATCGGCTTCCGCACGGATTGGGTCGTCCACTAATCCTTTTGGAATGAGCTTCAGCTCTTCAATGGCCCAGGTGTACTCCTCGCGGGCGATGAACACCTCCCCCATTCTCAGATGAGACAAAGATGCAACTCTGCCTGATGGAAAGCGCCCAAGAATGCCTTCATAAAGGATCATAGCCTTGTCGAACTGTTCTTTCTCGAATGCCTCATCGGCACTGACGAATGCCTGGACTGCCTCTTCAGGCATGCCTTTGAGATCGATTCGGAGTGCTCTTTTCTGAACCTGCACACCCGCGCATCCGGCGGCAAACAGCATTAACGCAGCGCACAGGGCGCATAGTATCTTATGTGTGTTTTTCATAAATTTCTCATTTGTGCAGAGAGTTAATATATTTTAAAGTCTCCATCGCCATTGATGGAGAATCAATAAAAACAGATAATTCATGATTATACTTGAGTGCGGAATTTGTCAAATTGTGACTTCCCAGGAATACGTACCTTTTATCGACCACGGCTACCTTCACGTGGGTAGTGACATGTGGAGAATCAAAACGCACATCGATACCTTTTCCCACCAGCCTCTCAGCTGTTTCTCTGTTGCTTTTATTGGCCAGGGAATCTCTTGCTCGGGAGCTTTTTTCAAGAACAATCTTAACCCTGACACCACGTTTGGCCGCTTGGACAAGCCCGGCGAGGACCCTGTCTGAGTAGCTTTTATTGTAACCGTTTGTCTTGAATAGAAAGAACGACATGACAACCTCATCGTTCGCGTTGTGAATCGCCTTCAAGAATGCCGGGAAATATTCCCTGTCTTCAAGCAGACTCACGCGACCGTCTTCCGACGAACCGGGGCCCGACGCTGCGGCTGACAGCGGGCATGGCAACCCCCACAGCAACAAGGATAAAATCAAGGCGGATATAATACCCGAAATGCGAATGTCACCGGTTTTTTCATGCATTTTGTCTGAGATCCCACACACAAGCAAGACACTACATAATTCGGGACGTTAAGTCAATGACAGGCTCAACCACGCAAGCTTGACAGATCGGGAAGTTCATAGTATTTCTTGTCAATCAACTATTGCCTCGAAGGGCGCGTGTTTGATAATTATTTCAGGGTGACGTGTTTTATATAAGGAGACATCTTCCCGGATGCCCCAGTTGACAGCTATATTCATTTCATCATTTGTCATAGCACTGTCGGGCGCGATGATGCCCGGACCGGTGCTGACGGTGACCATCAGCGAAAGCACGACAAGAGGCTTTATCGCCGGCCCCCTGATCGTTCTCGGTCACGCTGTCCTCGAAATATTATTGCTTGCACTCATTGTCCTGGGATTTGCGGATCTGATCAATAAACCCGTATTGTCAGGGGTTGTCGGGATGGCGGGAGGCGTCGTTCTGCTCTGGTTATCCTTTGATATGCTGAAAGGCATAAGACATCTCAGCCTCGATCTTTCAAATGGGGGAAGCGCACGTAGCGGCCCGGTACTTGCGGGTTTTCTGACAAGCCTCGCAAATCCCTACTGGATAATATGGTGGATGACAATCGGCCTGGGTTATGTCATCATCTCAATGAAGTTGGGATTCATCGGCGTCGCGGTCTTTTTCACAGGTCACATACTGGCTGATCTGTTGTGGTACAGTGTCGTATCGCTGTTTGTCTCGCGTGGCAGGAAACATATAAGCGACAGGGTATATCGGGGAATTATCGGCAGCTGCGCCGTGATGCTTGTATTTTTCGGTATATATTTCGAGGTGTCAGGAATAAGGTATTTTATAGACTAACCGGGTTTTACCCCCAAAGATTCTCTGGTGCCAAGAAGCCAGAATTGACCTGGATGCCGGATCGGGTTCCGGCATGACATTTGACATATTTAATAGTCGTAGTAATAATTTCGCAAACGCGTCATAGCGTTGCCCCTGACCCCTCCACTTTTGTTATCGCGTTAAATGCCGGTATTTGATCCGGTGCGGCTGATCGGCGGCCTTTCCGAGCCTCTTTTTCCGGTCGGCCTCATAATCGGAATAATTGCCTTCAAACCACTCGACGGCGCTGTCTCCCTCAAAGGCAAGGATGTGCGTGGCAATACGATCGAGAAACCAGCGATCGTGACTGATAATTACGGCGCATCCCCCGAAATGCTCCAACGCCTCTTCAAGGGCCCGCATGGTGTTCACATCCAGATCGTTTGTCGGCTCGTCAAGCAGGAGTACATTGCCCCCCTCTTTGAGTATGCAGGCAAGATGAGCGCGATTGCGCTCACCCCCGGAAATCATGCTCACCTTTTTTTGCTGGTCTGACCCTGAGAAATTGAATCGCCCGACGTAGGCCCGAGAGTTCATTTCCAGGCTCCCCAGCGCAATCATATCATTGCCCCCGGAAATAACTTCCCATATTGTCTTGTCCGGGTCGAGCGTATCCCGATCCTGATCGACGTATGCAAGCGAGACCGTTTCGCCGACGTTTATCGTGCCCGAGTCGGGTGTCTCCCCCCCGGTTATCATGTTAAAGAGAGTTGTTTTGCCTGCGCCGTTCGGTCCGATAACGCCGACGATGCCTCCCGCGGGCAGCGCGAAGGTCATCCCTTCGAATAAAAGCCGATCACCAAACGCCTTGCTCACACCATCGGCTTCAATAACGATCTTTCCGAGACGGGGTCCCGGCGGAATGTAGATTTCCAGGTCATTCTCCTGCTTTTCATAGTCCTGGTTCATGAGTGATTCATAGGCACTGATACGGGCCTTTGACTTTGTCTGCCGCGCCTTCGGCGACATGCTTATCCATTCCAGTTCCCGCTGCAAGGTCTTCTGCCGGTCCGTTTCCCGTTTCTCCTCCTGTTGCAGTCGCTGCTGTTTCTGCGCGAGCCAGGAAGAATAGTTCCCCTTCCAGGGAATGCCTTCTCCCCGGTCAAGCTCCAGGATCCACCCGGCAACATTATCCAGAAAATACCGATCGTGCGTGACGGCAATCACCGTCCCTTCATACTGCTGGAGATGATGTTCAAGCCAGGCCACCGTTTCGGCATCGAGATGATTCGTCGGTTCGTCCAGAAGCAGGATATCCGGTTTCTGCAGGAGCAGTCTGCACAGCGCCACCCGCCGCTTCTCGCCCCCGGAAATAACCCTGATGGGGGTATCTCCCGGAGGACAGCGCAGGGCATCCATAGCCATCTCGAGACGGGCATCGATATCCCAGAGGTCGCCCTGATCGATTTTTTCCTGCAATTCACCCTGACGCTCTATCAGATTATTCATTTCGTCGTCAGACATGGGCTCGGCGAACTTTTCGCTGATTTCGTTGTATTCCCTCACGAGGCCTACCGACTCCAGCATGCCCTCTTCGACGACGACCTGTACAGTTTTGTCGGGATCGAGAACCGGTTCCTGCTCGAGAAACCCCAGCGTATATCCCTCCGAGAGAACGGCCTTTCCGTTGTATTCCTCATCAACCCCGGCCATAATGCGCAGGAGTGAACTTTTCCCGGAGCCGTTCAATCCCAGAACGCCGATCTTGGCACCGTAAAAATAGGAGAGGGATATATCTTTTAATACAGGCTTGTTCTGGTAGAACTTACTGACCCTCATCATGCTGTAAATAATCTTTTTCGTATCCATACTCATGGAATATTCCTTTTGATCTCTAAAGTATGTTGGTCTAACGTAATGTAAATTATCGACTTTATCAGTTTACCCTGTGGACTTCAATAGATAAAGAAGCGGGACCATGCCCCAGAAAGTCTTTGTTTATTCGGTTTCTATAATGATACCACACTGCTCGCACCGGTAACGGACTTTTCCCTTGTCTGCCGCTTCAATTTCATCAAAATCATAGTGTTTGCTGCCATCTGTCTCATAACACTCGGGGCAATACCCTCCGCGCAGTTCGTCGGTGTCAATGGTCAAATGGCAGTGCCGGCACCGCAGCATATTTTTCTTTTCCGGTAACAGGAAAAGGGTGAGGTGTTTGCATGAAGTCATACGAGATACCGTGAACCGCTGGAGGGAATTATATCAATAATTGCAAGGTATCTCAAATGAAGCTCTTGCCCACAGGGCAGGGCTTCCCGGTAGGGAATAGTTTCATTATATTGCGCCCCTTGACCCTGCCTACAAGGCGGGGCTTGCGGGTGCGCCTCCGGTCAGTGCAACGATACCAATGCAAGGAAAATGCGTTAATTCTACAGGCCGTGAATATTCACATACTGTCCAATTCAGTCATTGTGTCTTTATTCGGCCTGAATCATGTGCTACGAGATACCTTTATCGAGGATACTCATCACCTCTTCCTTATCCAGATCCATGATGTAGTCGATACCGCTGATTCTCGCCGCCTCTGGTGTCAGCGCTGCAAGATCGCCCCGGGTGATGTGCTCGAGGGCAAACTTTCTGCTGCCTGCCATAATCTGACTGAGGCCTTGATGGAGACGCTCGTAATAGGTGTACAGCCCCAAAGCGCCGGTGGGCAGTTTTTCAAACGCTTCATCACCAAGCTCTTTGCGAAGGGATGCTGCGGTCACAAAGATTTCATCCTTTGAATTACCGAACCGTTCGATATACACAGGAACCTGTTTGTCTTCTATGGTACGGCCGATCGTCTTGCCTACCATTGCAGCTGCAATGGGAGCACGGGCCATGCCGATGAGCTTTACAAATGGAGAGCCCATCGCAAGCCCCTTGAATATTTGATCCTCAAAGGCAAAGCCACCTGCGAGTGTTAGCGGCGGAACATATTGACCTTTCTCGGCCAGATGAGATGCATACTGGATCAGGAGGGAATGTAATTCCACCGGAGGAACACCCCACTCATTCATCATCCGCCACGGGCTCATTCCGGTTCCTCCACCTGCGCCGTCAACGGTGAGCAAATCGAGTTTGTATTTTGAAGCAAAAGACAAAGCACGTGCGAGATCAGCAGGCCGGTATGCGCCTGTCTTGAGGAATATATACTTTGCGCCAGCTGCCCTGAGTTGTTCAATTCTCTTGGCAAAGGATTCTTCCGAAACCATACCTACACGGGAATGACGCTCAAACTCCTTGAAGGCACCGCGTTCAAATGCCTTAATCACACTCTCGTCGAAGGGATCGGGTAAAACAATATATCCTCGTTTTGCAAGCATCTGGGCCCTTTTCAGATTCGAGATCTTGACCTCACCACCGATATCCTTTGCGCCCTGGCCCCATTTGAGCTCAACGCACTCCACTCCGAGTTTCTCAATGGCATATTCTTGTGTGCCGAGTTTGGTATCCTCGATATTGGCCTGTACTATGATGGCACCGTACCCGTCGCGCTGGTTGTCCTGATAGAGCTTCACTCTGCGCTTAAGGTCAACGGTATCCACCACCCGTCCGTCTTTAAAGACAGACTCAGGATCCATGCCGACGACATTTTCACCGATGGTCAGTCCCGTTCCCATAAGGGCCGATCCGATTGCCAGCCCTTCCCAGTTATTCTTGGCAATGGCTGTTGAACCGATGCCGGGGATGATCCAGGGAGCGCGGAATTTAATGCCATTATCATGGCCGAATACAACTTCCATGTTCACATTCGGGAATATCGCCTTGTCACTGTCAGCCTCTATTCCGTGGGCACCCACGCAGGTACCCATGATATTGAAATGCGAATAATCAACGGGATAGCGTTTTTCTGCGGCAGTGGTGATCACACCAAAGGGCTGAGGATAGATAACCTCATGGCCCCTGTAGGCTGATTTTCCGATTTCGCACATGCCGATACATCCATCCACACAGGTTACACACATACCCGAGGTTGGTACCACTGAATCTTCCGTTCTGTTCTTCGTAAGTGTTGCGGCTGAAGAATTTACTTTCGATATGACCATATCAACTCACTCCTTTATCTTTATCATAAGTTATTTTATTTCACAGGCCACGCAGGGATCCATGTAGCACATCATGTCATGGAACTGGTCCTTGGCAATGCATGGCGGCTCTAAGTTAGCACATGCGCCACAGATCGCCTTTTCCGGTTCGTTATAGGTACACCGCAGCTGGCATGCCGGGCAGATCTCCATACAGGCGCCACAGAGCCTGCAGACATCGGACTGAATGTCAAAGGGTGTGCCGATACTTCTGTTCTCGCCGCGGCCACGGAACCCGATAGCCCCTGCCATCATCTGCTCGTTGCACATCCTTACACACAACCCGCAGAGAATACAGTCCTCATACTCCTGTCGAAATCGTTGTTGTCGCACACCGTATTTGGCGGCAAGGTCCTGGATTGTCTTCGATTGGGGACAGGATGCCAGCAAAAGTTCGATGATCATCTTGCGAGTATTTACGACTCTCTGAGATCCAGTTCTTACCTTGAGACCCTCTTCTACAGGATACGTACAAGAAGAAACCAACTTCGATTGCGGCTCCTCACCGATTTCTACAACACAGAGCCTGCATGCCCCGTAGGGCGAGAGTCCTTCTTTGTGACAGAGCGTCGGGATGGGAAAGCCGTAAAACGTTGCCGCCTCCAGAATGGTTGTTCCTTTCTCTACACTAACGTCTAAACCATTAATCGTTAGATTAACCATTTACTTACTCCTTATTTCGTTCCTAATTTATATCGATTGCATCGAATTTACATATGCTCTTACAAGCACCACATTTGCTGCAACAAGCCGGATCAATTGCATGGCGTTGCTTTTTCTCACCCTTGATGGCCTGTTCCGGGCATGCTTTTATGCATGCCCCGCAGCCTGTGCAGTTTTCATTGATGGAAAAGCTGATAAGTTCTTTGCACACTCCAGCAGGACACCGTTTGTTCTTGATGTGCTCTATGTACTCGTCCCTGAAATACTTGAGTGTAGACAAAACAGGATTTGGCGCGGTCTGCCCAAGGCCACACATAGCGGCATCTTTCATGACGACGGCGAGTTCCTCCATAAGTTCCAAATGTTCCATTGTCCCCCTGCCGGAGGAAATATCATCGAGCAATTCATGCATCCGTTGTGTACCCTTGCGACAGGGAAAACACTTTCCGCATGATTCATCTTTCAGGAAATTCATGAAATATTTGGCCACATCGATCATGCAGGTGTTCTCATCCATGACGATCATGCCGCCCGAGCCCATAATGGACCCTGCCTTAGCCAGGCTGTCATAACTAATGGGAAGATCGAACAGTTCTTTCGGAATACAACCGCCCGAGGGGCCACCTGTCTGTACGGCCTTAATCCCGCTCTTGCCGGATGAGCCACCACCGATATCGTAGATGATCTGCCGGAGAGGGGTGCCCATGGGAACTTCTACAAGACCGGTATTTTTAATCTTGCCCACCAGGCTGAATATCTTCGTACCGGCATCCATGGTTCCGATTTTTCCATATTCCTGAGCGCCCTTTCTCATAATGACAGGGATGGTAGCCCATGTCTCTACATTGTTGATCAGCGTAGGCTTTCCGTTTATCCCTTTCTGCACGGGGAAGGGGGGTCTCTGACGGGGTTCCCCCATTTTGCCCTCTACGGAGCGCATGAGTGCTGTTTCTTCTCCGCATACAAAGGCCCCGGCGCCCTTAACCATAGAAATATCGAAGCAGAAACCTGTCCCCAAAATATTCCTGCCCAGGAGTCCCAGGGCTCGGGATTGTTTCAATGCATTGTTCAGATGTTTGATGGCAAGCGGGTATTCACTGCGCACATATAAGACCCCTGAATCAGCGCCTGTGGCATAAGCCCCGATGAGCATGCCCTCGATGAGGCTGTGCGGGTTGCCCTCGAGCAGACTGCGGTCCATGTAAGCACCCGGGTCACCCTCATCGGCATTACAGACGAGGTATTTTCCATTTCCGTTTGCCGCCTGGGCCAGAAACTCCCATTTCATCCCGGTGGGAAACCCTGCGCCACCGCGGCCACGCAGACCGGACTTCTTGACTTCGTCGATTACCTCTTCAGGAGGTTTGCCCTCAGCAAGCAAATCAACAAAAGAGACATATCCGCCGATACTCAGGTAGTCATGGATCTCCAGAGGATCGATCTTTTCGTTCTGTTCCAGGAGGAGGCGTCGCTGATTACGGTAAAAGGGTATATCGTTCTGCTTTTCCACAGCCTCTCCGGTATCGGCATCAACATACAGGAGGTCATGAACCACCTCTCCATTCAAGGTCGCATCGATGATCCCTTTCATTGCTCCCGCATTCACCTTGGGATAAAAGGTCCCTGACGGCTCGATGAGAACCGATGGTTCCATTTCGCAGAAGCCATGACAGCCCGTAATTCTCAGGCGTATTTTCTCCTGCAGATTCCTCATCAGGATCTCGCGCTGTACTTCCCTGATGATCTTCAGAACCCCACTTGCCCGCCCGCAGGTACCTGCGGGGATGATGATGGTGGGCATGTCGGGTCTTGCCGTTGCTGACATCTGTGTATTCAGTGTTTCGAATTCCTGTAACGATTTGAGCTGTTCCATTTCAATTTCCTGTCAACTGTTCTTGTGATATGTTCTCTGTTTTCTCAGGCGACCCGTTAGAATTGAGATTTATCACACGGTTCCCGCATCCCCAGCGTTCACAAACGAGAAGGGAACCCCCTCCCTTAAATGCCAGCGGTACCATGGGAGACCCGCATACCATACAGCTTGATTCTTCTTGAAATCGAGTTTGACAGTTAGGACAGGAAAACACCACCTCGGTATCCGGCGGCATCTGATGTTCGGCCTCGGCAAAACTATTACCATACAGGCCGGACATCCTCACCCATCCTTGGGTGCCGTTGACTGAACCACTCAGCAGTATGGAGGGATAATCCTGGATACAATTATTCACATCCATTAATTTTTGATTGCAGTACGGGCAATATACCTCGACGGGAAATACGTTCTCATCTCGAAGGGAGCCTTCTTCATGCACCCCTGATGTGATTTCCTGGATGATCTTTCGCACATCTGTGCGTTTCACATTGGAGAAGTAATGGCCATCCGCCATCACGATCGGCCCCAGAGCGCATGTGCCCAGACAATTGACCGTCTCGAGTGTAAACTCTTTGTCTGCACTCGTTTCCCCGGGTTTGAGACCTAATTGCCGGGTAAATTCATCGACGATAGCCGGCGAGGAACGTACATGACATGCCGTCCCCACGCAGACGGAAACAAGATGTTTTCCCTGTGGTCTGAGACTGAAGGCTTTATAAAACGTTGCCACCCCGTAAATATCCACCATCGGGTATCCCGTTTTCTGAGCCACCGTCCTCAATGCATCACCGGGGAGATAGTGATACTTTTCCTGAATATCTTCGAGAATCGAAATGAGAGACCCAAGCTCTCCCTGGTGATTCTCGATAATTTTTCCATACTTTTCTTCCATCATTATGTCACCCTTCTCGTTGACTTGATATTCTATAGCCCCTATTCGTACTCCTCACAGTGCACACCCCCGATTCCGGTCGGGGCAAGCCACAGTTTTCCCGATGGGTGCAATTGCTGCAAAGCCCCATGACCGGTCGCGGAGGATCCTTTTCAACGGTTTTCGTATTACGTGTATTCAGTTTGGGCACTTCAGAAACGAACCTGGTTTTCTCGATCCCTTGAGAGGGCTCGGGTAGTTCATGCTCCTCACAGAAATAAACACCGCCTAAGTATGTTTTTTTTGATCTGCATTCTGATGAAAACTTGCAGTTTGAACAGATTCCTTCCCTCTTTGCATATTCCGGCATATAATCACCTGTCCTTTGTATTATGTTCCACTACAAAAAGCAAGAGACATACCAGGTTGGCATTCTTTGAAAATAACTATCCTCGGGGATGGTTATTGTGACTTACATGACACTGATTATAATGATTATATCGGATGATCCTCAATATGAGGGCAATGCTTGTCCACAGGGGAACGCAACAGGTACAGAAATGCGAAAAGTGAGGAGCAGGCCTTCCCAAATCATCGGCAAACTTGGCTGTAAAATGGGGGATCAAAAGAGTGATGTCATCATTCCGATCGCGCAAAGGTGGAATCGTGACAGAAACGACATTCAGCCGGAAAAACAGGTCTTCACGAAATGCATCTTTTGTTACCAGGCCGCGCAGGTCCCTGTTGCTCGACGCAACGATGCGCACATCGATCTTCTGGGTTTTCCTGGCTCCGACCATGCAGACCTGCTTGTCCTGGAGAAAATGATACCAAAAGTGTTCGGTCTGATGCGGGGTTCTCTGCCAAGAACGACCTTCCTCAATTCAAGTTTGTTAAGCGCCCTCTCAACTGCATCGCACCCGCAATATTCCAGGACAAGTTTCAGCATATGGAAAAAAACTCTACTTTTGGACTGTCCTTGGTAGCTAACTGCAGGAGATGCTGAGAAAAGTCAAGACGACTATCAAAGGGGCGCCTCCGCGCAAGTGAGAGAGTGGCTTCATTCTTTTTTTTCATGGGCATAAATCAGCATCAATATTCCGTTATCATTTATGATCCAGGCCAAAAAACTATGCTCTACGATGATGGGCCATGTAATGTTTGGTATCATAATCCCCATTATTGTACAACCTGACTTCTTACCACAGCAGTGGTGGTTTTACGGAAGCTCATCACGGGGTAAATACGTAAAGAAAAAGGGGCGTTTCCCCTATTCAGCAGTCTCCGTTTCCACAAAACCGTATATCACCGATGGGTGTCCCGGTTCTTTGTTCTTGATCGTTCGTGTCGCTGTTTCTTTGTCCTGTGGTCTGCCAGGATATCCTTTTGCCGTGCTCTGCCGCGGTACGTTTTTTCCACGAAACAGGGTTCCCCCGTAAAGGGGTCTCGCTGTGTCCAGTACATGAGGGTGGACCAGGTCGATGGTGTGGGTGTGAACACCTGAACCTGCTCGGGCAGAAAGTGCAGTTCCCCGAGGGCAAATGACCGGAGCTGCGCCATATCGTCGTCGGTGCACCCGGGGTGGGCGGCGATGAGGTAGTAGGTGAGAAAGAGATTCTTTTCCCCCTGCCTTGTCAGGTCGGAAAAGAGCTCCCTGAAGGCGAGCAGTGTCTCCCTGCCCGATTTTCCCATTTTCCGCAGGACAGATGTTTCCGAATGCTCCGGCGCGAGTTTCATCTGTCCCGAAACGTGATGACGGATAACCTCCTTCAGGTAGTCCGTTCCGTGCTTCTTGTCGGCCATGATCAGATCGTGCCGTATCCCTGAAGCGATAAAGACCTTCTTGACTCCATTCACCGCACGGAGCGCCTTCAGCAGCGATATCTGTTGTACGTGATTTATCGTGAGCTGGGGGCATATCTTCGGGAAGAGGCACCGTTTGTCCGGGCAGGAGCCCTGCTTCTCTTTCCTGGCACAGTCGAATCCGTACATATTGGCCGTTGGTCCGCCTACATCCTGTATGATCCCCTTAAAGCGGGGGTGCTGTGAGAAGGCGCCGGCTTCACTCAGGATTGACGCCCGGCTGCGCGATGTCACCTTACGTCCCTGATGGATCGATATGGCACAGAAATTACACTCTCCATAACATCCCCGATGGGTCGCGATGGAGAAGCTGATGGTGTCCAGGGCCTTTACCTCTCCCTGGTTCCGGCAGTAAGGGTGAAGCTCCCGCTCATAGTTCAGATCGTGGACGGCATCGAGTTCCCTGCCGGAGAGGACTTGCGCGGGAGGGGTCTGAATCAGATAGCGGCTGTCCTGTCTCTGCGCCAGCGGCAGGGCGGTCATGGGATCGTTATTACGATAAAAGAGACGGAACATCTCCGTGAAGGCATCCTTGTCCCGCGCCGCGTCCTCGAAAGATGGCAATTCCAGACAACCCTCGGGAACGGTGGGGGACGCGTAGCAGATCCCCCGGATTTCGCGGGGGTCATCGCCCGCCTTGAGGCAGGCCGCCAGTTCAACAACGGAACGGTCCGCCATGCCATAGAGCAGGTAATCGGCCTTTGCGTCAAAAAGAATGGACCGTCGTATTGTATCGGACCAGAAATCATAATGGGCGATTCTTCGCAGGCTGGTCTCGATCCCGCCGAGGACAATGGGACGGGTTTTCTTGAAATGGGTTCTGATAAGGTTGCTGTAGACGATGGATGCCCGATCGGGGCGGCGGTTGTTTACACCCCCCGGCGTATAGTCGTCACTCCTGCGCCTGCGGCCCGAGGCGGTATAGTTGGCCACCATGGAGTCGATACAGCCGCCGGTCACGCCCCAGAACAGGCGGGGTTCTCCCAGCCGACTGATGTCGTCGCCCGAGGTCTTGTCGGGCTGGGCAATAATCCCCACCCGGTAACCGGCATCGAGAAGGATCTTCCCGATTACCGCCACGCCTATGAAGGGCGAGTCGATATAACCGTCGCCGGTTATCAGGATGACATCGAGCCCGTCCCAGCCAAGCTCGTTCATCTCCTTGCGTGTAGTGGGAAGAAACATGGTCTTAAATAGGGACAACGCCCTTTTATTGCTTTTTTATAAACAGGATTCTGTGCCCTCAGGATCGGGGCTTACCACCTTGATCGAACGGCCGCCATACGCAACCGTCTGGCCATTCCTGATCTTGCGTCGCTTCCTGTATTCGACGGTTCCGTCAACGTTGACCAGACCGTTTTCGATTTCAACCTTTGCCGTACCCCCCGTACCACACAACCCCGACGCCTTCAGCAGCTTGTTCAGCTCGATATAGTCGCCCGAGCATTCGAATGTCTCCATGCTATTTCCCCTGCGGCCCCTTCAGCGACTCAAAGAGATATTCAAGCCCGTTTGTTTTAATCTCATACACCGTGCGGAGCATATCACCCAGTTCGCCCGAGGGAAAGCCTTTGTGGGATAACCAGACGACATATGATTCGGGAAGATCCACAAGGTGCCGGCCGGCATATTTACCGTAGGGCATTTTTGCCTGAGCCAGCTTCAACAGTTGGTGATAATCGGGATAGACGGGCGTAACCGTGTCATTATTGTCGGAATTCATGGAAGAATCCTGTTCATAGAGCTCACAGCCTCCGTTGTGTTGGTTGTACTCTGTTAAATCTTGGAATGGCTAGTCATATAGTCAACGACCGACCCCCTCTTTTTCTCTCCTAATCAGGCAACTCGATAATGGCACCGACGCCACCTTCGAGAAAGTTTTCTCCCCAGGCATTTCGGAATAAATCACGAGCCCGTGCGCCCGTACAGTGACTGGGTGCAACCTTTCGGACACCCAATTCCTGAAGACGGGAAATAATATTCTCGATCTCACCGCGAGACATCGAAGAGAGGTGAAATCCCCCTGTAATCAGGTAAACATCGTCGTTATGTTGTTCATGTGCCCTTTTTACGATATTAACAACGCCTGGATGAGCACAACCCGTTATAATTGCCACACCCTCCGGTGTTTCCACTATCAAGGCCTGTTCCCGGATTCCTTGTCCCATCTCTCCGGTCGTGTACACGTTTTTACACAGCTGTTTCGGGTTACTAATCTCCTCGACAGTCGCCCCACTTTCCCTGATGGCTCGTTTTAAATGCACGGGGAAAGATACCGGAACATAGACCAACACATCATTGTTATGTTTTAAGAACTCGGCCAGTCCCCCGGCGTGATCACTATGAATATGCGAGAGAATAACAGCATCGATACTACCGGGATCGACGTTCATACATTTCATATTATGGAGTAAAATACTTCCATCTTCTCCGGTGTCAAACAACAGGGTTTTTTCTTTGCCCTTGACGAGACAGCCAAACCCCCAATCGGTTATACAATCGGTTCTTCCGGAGACATTATTATAAAGAATAGTAACCGTGGTAGACTGAGCACCGGCTTCAACGAGTCCCGATAGCGTAATAACACATACCACAAAAACCAAAAAGAGAACTGAGGTCAGGTCTTGCTCTTTGCCATTTCGCATACTGTAAACCTCCCCGTTTCTTCCCCTCCCATTCTCAACTCATCACCCGATCGGCATGAAGATTGGAAGAAAATGTTTTTATTGAAATCTATTGTCTGCCTTCGTTGTATGAAGATCAGCCACCTTTTCCGAGAGCCAGCCGATTTTGTCAACCTGGCGGTCATCAAACTGCGGGACATAGGGTTTTATATCCAGAAGGGGCGTACCATCAAGGATGTCAATATCCTCAATATACAGCGTCGTATTCTCAACTCTGGTGAGGCGAACAATGGATAATCCGATCGGATTCGGCCGGCACGGCGCCCGTGTGGCAAAGACACCCCGCGGAGTATCATCCAGGTATGGTTTGACCTGCAGTAACGAACCATTCGCGCAGTGACAATGAAACAGCAAGATAATGTGTGAAAACCCTTCGACATCTTTCAGGCCATCTGCGTATTGCGGTTTAATCTCAATCGTTCCGGCAATGCCGCGAGATGCTGTCGGCTGAATAGGCGTTCCTTTTGCTTTCTTGAAGGGAGAATGAATGATACCGATGGGTGTAAAGCGTATTTCGTCCATTAGAACTCCTTTTATTCACTGTTATACCAGAGTTCACTGAACCTTCCAACCCCACCTTGAGGTTTCAGCGTCCGCCAAGATTTCCTGCCATCAGTGTTTTTCGTGATTCGTCGCTCGTTAATCGTGAAGCGGGAAATCGGCGTCCGGTCTATACTTGTCGATATTGATCTCGCCGTTCGCATAGGCCTCGTGCCAGCCCTCGGGTACCGGCATTTCGTTATAAAGGCGGTCCCTCCACGCTTCGAGTAAGAGTCTTTCCCGGCCCATATAATCGGCGGCACACATGATCCGGTGTCCCGGTGCTACTGTCAGATTGTCGAGCCAGCGGCATCCCTCTTCGGATCGCAGGAGATGGTGGTCAATGATGAGGGTGTTCACGTTCTGCGCGAGGCGTTGTGCGTTTCGCAGTGCCAAGTGCTTCTGATCAAGAGTTATACGCGGCAGGTACAGGGGCGGGCCGGAAACGAGCACCGTGTCCGGTTCCCACTCGAGTATCTGCGACACGGCGCCGTCGTCGAAAAGCTGGATGTCGGAGGCATGGACGAAAACATCGCCCCCGTCAGCGATCCGGGTCATCATGACGGTTCCCAGACCGCTGCCCGCAGTGCCGTGGGGCTGGAGTTTCGAAAACGTCATCATCCCCATATCGGTGCCATCGACAACGGGAAGGGTGCGGCCGAGGACACGTGACAGGTCGTTGTACCGCATGGATATCCTGTTGAGGGGGTAATCGGGAGATTTGCACCAGAACCGAGCATTCCGGCAAACATCGATGACTGAGCGCATATTGAGCTGGTATGGATTGGCATCGACAAGGGGAATATGGTCGCCGTGGTAGTGGCTGATTACGATATCGGTGGCTGTTTCGAGCGAAGCGATAATGGCGCGGCGTACCTGTGTCCCCACGTAGACCTGCAGCGGATGCGGCCGTTTGCCCCGGCGCTGATACCCGAGGGCCACGCCAGGATCGATTACGATGTGACGGTCAGCCGTCGTCACCACAGTGCACAAACCGCGCACCCCGAGCGACTCGGTGCCGATGATTTCAATTCGCATCATTCTATCCAATAAAAGTGGTGATCTATTTCTTCGTGTTGAATCTAAAGCTTGTTCGATTGATTTGCAAGCCGAATCCAAGTGTTCCGGCCCTGGGCAATAGACCGCATACAATACTGTCGAATGAGGAGTTGGGTGGTCGGGGCACGAATAGTCCACTGAATAGGTCGCTTCCTTTTGATTTCTTCGGAATGACTTTTGTTTCGGGGACTGTGCCCTCGACGGCCTGCGATATCCGTGTAAGGGTATCTCCTCCCGGCCGGCGGGGACCGTTATCCGATATTTCGCGTCGTACCGTCCATTTGGTACGATCATCCGCTCTGTATAGATTCCCATTTCCGTGGGAATGACAGAAAAGGTTAGAGGTGCAAACCTCGCGCATCATACGGCCCATTTGAATGCTGATGATTTCGCAAACATGACCGATTCCAATGTCGTGTAATCTCCACGGAATTTGATTTCTGACAGGATTAAAATATTCGGTGACAAAGTGATGAATGTGTGCATAAGGGATAAGGAATTGAATGACGGGCTGCATGGCAACATAAATTACAGCGATTGTCGAAAGGAGAATAATCATGGACAATAATATCCAGGATGTTTCTGAAGAGCCAATAAACAGAAAACTTCCTTTCGGGCTGAAGTTCGGATACGGTATCGGAGATATAGGCTGCAACATATTTATTGTTACGTCCGGTATGTTTTTGCTTTTTTTTCTTACAAACATACTGGGTGTGGAGCCTGCCCTGGCCGGTATAGTGCTGATGCTGCCCAAATTGTGGGATGTGGTTTCTGATCCAATCATGGGGGGAATATCTGATGTTACAAATTCCCGCATGGGTCGGAGACGCCCATATTTACTCTATTCCTCGATACCTTTCGGTTTTGCTTTTTTCCTGCTGTTCGTTGCACCACACTACACATCGGAGATTGCAAGGGCAGTACATGTGGGCCTGCTCTTTGCGCTGGGTTGCACCGTCTTTACCGTATATAATGTTCCATATTCAAGTATGGTCGCTGAAATGACAGAGGACTATAATGAGAGAATGTCGATCACTTCATTCCGGATGATAGGTTCATCTATCGGAGTCCTCTTGGCAGGAGGCCTTGCAATGCCGCTTGTACAGATCGGGGGTGGTGGGGAGGCAGGATTCAGGTTTATGGGGATTGTCTTCGGGTTGTTAATCGCTCTTTTTTGCCTTACATGTGTATGGGGGACCAGAAACGCAAGGTCATTGGCGGCCAACAAGAATACTCCACCGTTTATGGAGCAGGTCAAAATAGCTTTTCGTAACACTCCATTCAAGATGCTGATGCTGATGTATCTTTTCCAGTCAATTGGAATTGGTGTTCTCATGGCAGGGCTGATATACTACATTAAGTATGTTATGGGCCTGCCTGAGACCTATATGGGCATTATCTTTCCCATATTATTTGTCACGGCAATTGTATTTATTCCCGTTTGGGTCAGGATAGGCGTGAGATTTGGAAAGATCAAGGCCTATAAAGCCGGTCTTTGCATACTCGCGGTAATGCTGCTGTCTCTGTTTTTTACAAAGCCGTCCCATCTGGTAGTATTTTACATCCAGATGTTTCTGCTTGGTATCGGTTTCTCCAGTTTTCAACTGTTTCCCTTTTCTATGCTGCCGGATACTATTGAGTTTGACGAAATGCAGTCCGGCATGAGACGGGAGGGGATTTTCTCCGGTATGTGGTCATGCGGGCAGAAAACCGCCTATTCAGTGGGTCCGGGCATTGTAGGTATAACCCTTTCACTGTCAGGTTTCGTAGATGCCCCGGTACAGCCGGAGAGCCTCAGCATGGGCATCAGGATCATATTCTGCCTGTTTACCTCCTTCATGATGTTGCTTAGCTTGCTCCCTTTTTACAAATATGATTTAACTGAAGCCAAATTCGAGGAAATTAAACAACTGATAAAACAGAAGTCCGTGCGATAGATACTGGTTAGAAAAATTCGGGGCAGGTCTTGCGTTTTGCCCGTCCCACCGTAAAATAGGGACAGCTGTCCCTATTTCTCTATATCAGGCTGGCTGTATGAATTTGAACTCTGATTACTGATAGTTGTAGTGGTTGGATTCTGTTAAATTTTGGAATGAGTCATCAATAGTCAGCGGCTGGGCTGCTCTTTTTCGTTATCAAACAGCCAATCTGAACTTTTCATATCTACGTTCCAGGAGATCGGCATTAGGCCATGAGCTCGAAGATCGTGGGAGCATAATTTTCTTCAGATGCATACCCTGAAGTCCGTGGAGCGGCATGGGTCCGTCTTTTTATTTTCTGCTTCCGCCGGTGACGACAGCCACCTTTCCTTCAAGAGAAAAACGCGATAAATCTGTCATGGTATAACCTCCATTCATTATTATATGTTTGATAGGTAATAGATATTTTCTCAACGCGGAGCCCTTTGCCTATGCTACAGGCAGGGTGCTCCGTTGCCGAATAAAGTCAGAAAAGATAGGGAATATTCCTACTTTGAAGATTCAACGTACTCCACAATCTTTTTCGCCAGCGTATGTACCGTTTCCTCGAATTTAACCTCGTCCTTCTCCAGCAGCGTCAACCTGAATCCCGGAAGGGCGGTAAAGAATGATGTCAGCGGGACCACGCAGATCCCCGTGGCTCCGAGGAGATAGTACACGAACCGCTTGTCGTTTTCTATATTGGCGGTCGTTATCCCCTCCACGTAGGTTTTTATGGGTGCGTTTTTTATGCGCAGTTTCTGCCTGTCGTTGAGGACCGCCTCGTTGAACACGATCGTCATGTAGAAGGCCCCGTTTGTTCTGTTCACCACGATATACGGGACATCCTTGAGGATGTTGTACGCTATGTTTGAGAGCCTCTCGTAATGTTTGATCCTGGTGTCCAGGTAGTTCTGATACTCGGGGTGGGTCATGATTTTCGGTATGGACATCTGGGGGAGCGTCGTGGAGCACACCTCGGACATCTTCTGCGTCAGTATCGCTCCTATGTACCTCGCGAAGGCTTCATCCTTGTCGGCGTTGTACACCTCTATCCATCCGCACCGCGATCCGGGCCAGGGGAATTCCTTCGAGATCCCCTTCATGCTCATCCCGGGGACGTCTCCGATGATATCCGAGAGTGGAAGTGTCTTGTAGCCGTTGTACAGGATATTCCGATACGTCTCATCGAAGACGAGGAAGAGGTCATATTTTTTGGCGATTTCCACGATCTTTTTGAGACTCTCTTCAGGATAGACAAACCCGGTCGGGTTGTCGGGGTTAATGACAAGGATGCCGACGATACTGTCGTGACTCTTCACCTTGCGCTCGAGTTCCGCGAGATCCGGATGCCAGTTGTGGTAAGGGTTCATCCGATAGGTATTCGGTGGAAAGGAGGCATGGTGGATCTCCGCGAGAAGATGGGTGGAATAGGTCGGCTCCGGCATGATGATGCGGGCATCGATTCGTATGGAACTGTATGCCCTCGCGATCGCGTCGCCGAGGCCGTTGAAGAAGATGATGTCCTCTTTTTTCAGCTGGTATTTTCCCCGCTTGTTTACCTCTTCCACAAGAAAGTCTCTGGTTTCATTCACCCCCTGGGTGGGGGAGTAGGCGTAAGAGATGTCATCGTTGATGATCTCTGCCAGCGTCTCCTTCATCCACTCGGGGATCTTCTCCCCCTTCATCACCGGGTCACCGATGTTTTCCCAGGTAACCTCGATTCCGTATTCCTTAAGCTTTTCAGCGATATTAACGATATTACGTATCTCGTACGCTATTCCTGTTCCGCTTTTTGCTATATCAAATCTCATGGCCGTCTCTTTCTCTATAAGGTTTTGTATAAAAGACCTGTTACCATAGTATAAATTATAAAAAGATTCTACAAATAATTTGCGGTTTTCCAAGGATACCCGGAGAGTAAAGAATGAAAGTAAATTTTCTATCAATTGCTTTGAAATTGTGTGTGATCGTGATGCTTTGCGGATTTGGAATGAAGCTGTATGCAGTAAATGTAAAAACTGCTGAAGCCGCTGAGTATATTGACCTGGGCGACGGCGAAAAATTCTCAAGTATGAAAATCCCTGTGATAAGAAATCGGCTGCGCTCCGAGGCGAGGAATTCATCGGTAAATATATTGAAAAGAATGGAAACCTACTATTTGCAGGTTATAATCTCAAAGTTGAAGAATGGTCCCAATGAAAAGCACAGTAAGATATCGGACGAAGAAGACGAAGCAGCACAGAAGATTCTTAACTCTATGATAGAGCATGCATATATCTGGGGAATGGAATATCGGTAAAAGGGGGACCGTCCTTTTCTTTCAGGATATCATCCCGAACCTCGATGACATAATCGGGCCGTATGCCGATCATGAAACGGTCAAAGGCGGCATGGTGCAGTTTGCAGAGGGCAACACCGTTATTCACAATGGGATCTCCATCGGGTTCTCCATCCGGGATGATATGAGCCGCGTCCAGAAGTTCAAGATGCTTCTGGCGGCGATGTGTTCCCACATCCCGAACAGGGGCGAGCAGATGGTGCGATATTACGGCTATTACAGCAACGTCTCGCGGGGAAAACGGAAAGAGGCAGGAACGGACTATGTCATTCCCTGCATTCTCGAACCGCAGGGGGATTCAAAGGCATTCCGGAAAAGCTGGGCGCGATTGATACAGAAAATATACGAAGTTGACCCCCTGGTCTGCCCAAAGTGTCGGGGGACCATGCGGATCATCAGCTTTATTGAAGACCCGTCGGTGATCCGGGCCATCCTTGAGCACCTGGGATTATGGCTGGCCAGAGCAAGGCCACCGCCGAAAATCTCATACGTCGCGGACGCTCTCTTTTCCCATTCTTCTGCCAACACTCAGTTCCGTAAGCAAGCTCAGGACGAAGTCTATGGCGATCCAGAATATTCATGGGACGATTATATTCAGTCATAACGCTTTGTGAATTTGCGGCGTGCAGGAAAGGTCTGCCCGAAAAAGGCTCAAATATGCCTGTTGAGTCGCGGCAAATCACAAATATCCACATCGTATGCGACAATCGAAGGCACCCGGTCCCTTTTACAATAGCACTTCTCTTTACCATTAAACACCAACACAATATCTTGTGGAAAAAAATAATTGACATACAAACGGAACTTTCCTATATTTGTCCCGTCAGAAAGCAATATCTTATAAATAAATTAAATTAAATACAGAAGAATTTGTTACTGCCGGACATCTGATTTTTCAGGGATGAGGTGAGTGCATACGTTAGAACGTTTACAGTTTATTCCTATTGAGCAATTAACTGATTATACAGGGTGAAAAATGAATATTGCAAAAAAAATCCACAATGACTCAATTGTAGTTGATGCCACCGGACCGTTAGCTGTGTTAGATGAATATCATCAAAACTACATGCAAGGCGGTGTGACCGTTGTGGCTGCGACAGTTGGATATGGGAGTTCAGATCTTGGCAGTCTTGATGCCACCGTGAAAAATCTGAAGAGCTGGATTGACAAGTTCAAGGATGACTCAAAAAAACTTCTTCATGTGACTTCAATTGATGATATCTTCCGAGCAAAAAAGGAAGGAAAATTGGGGATTATATTTCATTTTCAGGGCAGTACTCCTTTTGAGGGCGATCTCAATAATATTGAACTCTATTATCGGCTGGGTCTTCGAATGTCCCAGTTGTGTTATAACACCGTGGATCTGGTAGGGTGCGGCTGTACTGAAATCAAAGATTCCGGGTTAACGGAATTTGGAGAAAAAGTCATTGGGGAGATGAATCGATTGGGAATTGTTGTGGACTGTGCGCATACTGGTTATCAAACTTCCCTGGACGCCATTGAGACTTCAAAAAGTCCCGTTATCATTTCCCATGGAAATCCCAAGGGGGTTTATAACAACCGAAGAAATATTGAAGACGATTTGATCAGGGCCATAGCCAAAAACGGTGGGGTTATAGGCTTCAACGGTTTTCCAGGGTTGGTGTCAGATAAATCCAAACCGATCCTGGATGATATATTGGATCATGCTGAATATATGGCAAAACTGGTAGGAGCTGAGCATATCTGCTTCGGGATGGATTACTACGAGTATCAGGCTGGAATCGCAGATGATGAAACTGCACAATTTGTTTATCAATACCTGATTGAATCCGGTACCTGGACCGCGGAAGAATATGCGCCCCCACCCTGGCACTATCCACAGGGGATCGAAATGCCGGAAAAGTTGGCCAATCTGACTATTGGGCTTCATAATCGGGGGTTTTCAGAAGAGGAGATTAAAGGGATTCTTGGGCTGAATATCATCCGGGTTTTCAAAGAAATATGGAAGTGATTTATTGTTGCATCATTTATCGTTTCTTGCTTCGGACCGGCTGAAATTGGGGGACAGGTGACGAGTACATGTCTTCCAATTTCAGTTCAATTTGTTTCAATTTATAAGTATGAACATGACACCAGGGTAAATGATTCAGAAAAACCAAAGGTGAAAAGAGCATAATTAACTAACAATAGTGGCTCTGGCTACGTGAATTAATTCAATAAAAAACAGGGGAAACAAAATGGCAATTACCCCCAATCCAACATTGTTGTGGTTTGTTATTGTTTACTGTCTGATTATGGTTATTCTGGGGATCTGGTATTCGCGCCGCATCACAAACAGTGATGATTTCATCTTGGCTGGACGGTCTTTAGGTCCAATCGTTTTGACTGGAACACTACTGGCAACTTTTGTCGGAAGCGGCACTGTCACCGGCGGGGTCAATTCGTTGGCCTATTCATATGGCTTTTGGGTCGCTGGCGTCGCCCCCATTCTCATCAGTTTTTTCGGTTTGGGCATATTATATCTCATCGCACCAAAAATCAGAGATTACGGTAAATATACTATTTCTCAGATTCTGGAATCTCAATATGGACAAGTGGCAAGAGTGATTTCTGCAGTTATTGTCATTCTTGCTTACGTTGGCATGGTGGCTTATCAGTTTAAAGGGTTTGCCTTTGTTTTAAATGTCACAACAGAAATTCCAGTGGATGTCGGAACGATTATCTCCGCGATTCTAATCATATTCCTGGCTGTTATTGGTGGTCTGATGGCTGTTGCTCGTACGGATACAATCAGTGCTTTTTTTGTCGTCTTGGGCTTGATTGTCGCTATACCGTCAGTCCTGATCGCCGGTGGTGGCTGGGACAGTATTGTTTCAAATTTGCCTCAAGAAAACCTGACCATGACGGGAAATCTTTCAACATTTGAGATCCTTGGTTTTATGCTGCCATACCTGTTTTTAATGCTGGGTGATCAGAATATATATCAGCGGTTGGCATCTTCAACCGGCAAAGAATCCGCCAAGACCGGGCTGATTGGCCTTTCTGTCGGCCTGTTCCTGGTTTATCCCGCCATTGCTTTTATCGCGACGGTAGCCCGTTCAGTATTTCCTGACATTGCACCAGGGATGGCCCTGATTGCGATGACGACGTTGATGCCGACTTTTTTCGCTGGAATCATGTTGGCAGCGGTGGCCGCTTTTATCGTAACCACTGGAAATTCATACTTGCTGTCCGCTTCAACATCGATGGCTTATGACGTCTATGTCCGTTATTTTCGTCCAAATGCTGAATCGAAGGAGATCCTTCTGGTCACCAAATTAACGATTCCCATCCTTGGAGTACTGGCATATGTCCTGTTGCAGTTCTTTCCAACAATTCTGCAGTTGCAAATGACATCATATCTTGTGTATGGAGCCGGTATTACACCTGCTGTCCTGGCAGTATTCTTATGGCCCAGAGTTAACAAGTACGGAGGAATCTCATCGATGATTATTGGTGTCGTTTCAACCCTGGTATGCTACAAACCTTACGGACTGAAAGGAGCTGCCATCGCTATTCCATTGGCCATAATTAGCCTGATCCTCGTTACGTTGCTGACGTCAAAGAAGGAGAGAGTGTCTGTGTGAAGCTGCTAAATTGACTCCAGCCTGTTACCGGCAGCCTGATATTCAAGAATTTGAAATGCTTTTTCTGTGATCAGGCTTCCGGCCTCAACTGATGGTATCCCGCCATTGTATATATTGGTAATCAGTGAATACTCAAATCGGATATCAGCATGTCCGCTAAAATCCGCTGCCCGCTTTTGCAGGTCAGAATCCAGTAACTGAAAAACAAGATATGCGGACATGCTTTTTGACGCCATATTACCACCACCTGGTCGTTCTCCTATCAGTACGATCGTTAACCTGGACTTCAGAGTTTCGGCGATGGCCTCTGAAACCTTCACCCGGCCATATGGGACAACAATATTCTCCCCCATCGTATACTCTCGGCTGGATAACCCGTCTTGTAGCACGGGTAGAAGATTGGGGACATTATGGTGAACTGCTTCTGCGCTCAATCCGTCAGAAATAATGATCTGAATGTCACAATTTTCAGGATTTAGCCCTTTAATGGATTCTTCGGAAAGCTGACATCCGAGGTCGGGGTTTGCCAGATAATCAGCCCGGCAATCCGCTTTAGTATAAACAATCCGAAACGGGACATTCACTTTCTCAATTAATTCCATATCCAGTTGATTGCTAATCGCCATTCTGGTCATCGCCTGATTGGAGCAGATTGATCTGGAAACCTCATTAGTTGGTCTCGGGCCTGCGCTCTTGAAATCATAAGCCAGAGGCAAATGCTCTTTAAGTCTTTGAAACTCGCCATCTGATTGACAAAAAATCCGCGGATTACCCCAATTTGATCCTCGAATAATTCTATCCTGATCATCTTTATCAAATATACCTTTTTCCAACGCCCACTCAAGAAACATAGGAGCTGGTTCACGATCATGTACTTCTCGTAAAGTCTGGTCATCATGACCGCTATTTACAAAATGTGCCAGCATTCGGTCGGTCCCCAGATAGACATCCATAAAAAAGTTAGCCCCGGCTGCTGTCAGTAATTGAGTCGCTATCTGTTGCCCCTCCCTGCGAGTGTTGGAATGCATGGTGTAGCTGGGACTAATCCCCATGGGTAGCCCCATGAGCTTCCCCATAAAAAGATCCTGTAAATTGGCAATAATAAGTTCAAAATCTTCCAGGTGGGTCTCCGGCCCGATAAACCCGGTGGCATTGTTTACCATAAATGGGTCATAGCGTCTGCAAACACCATAACAAAGGGCCTCACATGTGGTCATATCCATGCCGTTATGTTTGCCATAGGTAACCTCACTTCCTTGACCTGTCTCAAAATATAGAAATTGATCAGCTATATTTTTTAAAGGCCCCGATTTTTTCATTGTCAGATATGCCTGATCTAAAAGATCAATGGTCACATCAAACTCTTCAGTCAGGGTTGAGCTGGTTCCCGCAAGACTCTGAAAAAGAATCTCTGTTGGAGCTCCTGCTGCCAGAGCCTTTAGCTGTGTTTTTATATGAGCCAAAACACAAATTTGTGTGGGTATGTTCAAATCACGGCGAATCTGATCAATATGAGTAATGATGGAAATAACGTTTTGCACCGTGTCTTCCGCTGGGTTTACGCCAATCAGACAATCTCCCATACCCATGGCCAAATCATTGTAGATAAGCAATGTTATTGCACTCAAATTGTCAGTTGGATGGTTTGGCTGAAGTCGAAATGACAAGGTTCCCTGGGCACCAATCTCAGTTCTCGCTTTGGTTTTGTGGTTGATCTGTTTTGAAATGAACACCAACTCATGCACATCCAATAGCTTTGTCAACGCAGAAACGATAACAGGTGTCAGACCGGAACCGATGGCCTTAATTTTTTCCCCGCTCAAAGTCAGCAACAGATCCTTGAGCTCTCCCATTGTCAAATGAGACACACTCTCAAATTCCTTCTGATTTATATCATACCCACAGCGCATCACTTCATCGATCTCACCTGAATCGGTAGTCAAAGGTCTGTTGTAGATGTGCGCCACTGTTAGATCGGATAGAATTTTTCGAGCAGCTTCCCTTTCCAGAGGGCTTTGTGCCGTAAGCCCGGCCATCCTGTCTCCCGCCTTGGAAATATCAGCAGCCCCAAGTAAGCTCTTCAACCCCTTGAACAAAAACTCCCTCTCGAACAGCACGGTTTCATATTGAAGTTCAGGATCTGGGGTCGGGACAGGTAGGGAGTTGATTGACGGTAGCTTGGTCATTTCTTTTTATCTCTTCTGATTGTTTTGGTTAGTGAATACCAAAGTAGGAAACCGGTATAATCTGATGTTTTGGTTTTCCAATATTTACAAAATGTGCATTGCGTTCTGAAACTTCGTCGATAACAATCAGATTAACAGGGAGACGTCCCCATTCGGTAGCATAATTTCCGAGTGTTTTTCCGATATTGTATTTTATGATAAGTACGACAGCCTTATCCCTGGTTAATTTCAGCGAACGAAACTCCTTGGCCAGTTTGCTTCCAAATTCTTTGATTAAGGAAATTGAGGGGATGCCACCGTTTTTGTCTCCAATAATTTGAACACAAGCACCAGATACTGACGCTGAAACAAGATGCAGTGCATGTTTCAAATCTGAAAATTCAGGGGCCATGGATAGTTTTGCCACAACGGGAAGGTCTGTCAGCGGCATAGTACTTAGATCAGAGATATAAACACTTGTCCCCGACACTTCCGTGCTGTGTAGAGCCAACCCGGATACCGTAGCCCGCCCCATTTTCTCCGGGATATATTTTTTTATACTTCTCGTTAACAGTGGAGAAGCGAAAATCCGATATGCCAGATCAATTCCCAGATCTCCATAGAAGGTTTTCCCCGGCAATTCAACCCCATTCGCCAGTTTATATAGCATCTCCCCAACTCCACCTGAGAATGTTATCGCAGACTTCACACTATTGGGAGCCGGATGAAAAGGAAACTGCACAATACTGGTTGCTTGACTATTGGTAAAGAATTCCTGATTATCTGTGACAATCGCTTCCAACCCCGATACATAGTAGTCAAGAATTTTGCTGATCTTATTCTGAATGTCATCACCTATGGTTAAATCCAGGTTTAAAAATTCCAACAATTTTTTTCCATAAGGGGAATAGGATTCTAAAAGATATGTCCCCTCCCTGAATCGAAAATGCCTGGCACCGATAAAGTAACTGCCTGTACTGGAAATATTGCCGTTTATCCCCAGTGCTGGATTCGTCGTCCCCCCTCCAATATCCAGATTAGTAATTGGAATTTGATCATGACATTTGGAAAGGTAGGAAACGGCACCCATGAACGCTAACCAGGATTCCAAACAAGGATCAGCAGCAGTAGCGATAATCGTTTCACCAATACGGTCTTTCACCATTTCTGCTATGGCGGATGCATTACGCTTTTCAGCTGCCAAACCTGTAATAATTGTTCCGCCGGTAAAAACGTTTTTTGGCTGAAACAGTTCGTGCGCGAACCACTCATCCAAAAGGTCACTGATTTTTTGATGATCTATTAAACCTGATGCTAAAAAGGGCGTAAAACACGGTTCAGTTTGAAAGATAACTTTAGGGTGGCCCAGCTCCATTCTGCCGGTCACACTATTTTGTTCGATTTGTGCCTCTGTCACCATAGCACTGGTTGTGGTTGAACCGAAGTCCAAACCAACCATCTGTACACACTCCCTTGCTGCATTTACCATATATCAGATCTTCAAAAACAAGCGCATCTTGATAAATTAAACTTTATTGCAGATACCCTGGCGGGGGCCTGCATGAATTCCTTAGACCTATTCAGCTCACTCATAAACGAGCCTGTCTTTGAGTTGTGTTTATTTAATCCTGACGTTTTCTTTTTCCAATGCTTTTTGGACATTAGAGATATTGACTTGTTTACAGGTGACATTGTCTTTTACCGACAGGGCGGCAGCTGTTCCGGCTCCCTGTCCGGTCACTACGCAACACATCATCTGTCGGGTAGCGGCATGGGATATTTTGTCACCCGCCACAGACCGCCCGGCAACCAATAGATTTTCAACCTTTTGCGGAAGGATGTTCCTGTAAGGGACATGAAAATATCTGCCTGTAGAAGGCATCACTGCAATTTTATGGCTATCAAGAAATTCTGGGAATATGCCAATGGAGTCATCGAAACGGGCCTGGTGCAATACATCCTGCTCTGTCAGATTGTATTCACCAATAATTTTTCTTGATTCCCGGATTCCGAGGGAGGATCCGATATTACGGAGCCGGGCCTTTTCAAAACCGGGAGTGTATTTCTTCAGTGCTGCCACAGCCCACATGACCTGCTGCCTGCCATCCATTTCCGCTTTTGTCAGATCCATCACATCAGTTGAATCGATATTTGGCATATGTATCGCGTTCATGTTTGTTATCTCACCCGCATCAGTAAAATTTCCCCAAAAGCTTTCCAGGCGAATGTCTTTTGGAATCTCACCCGCTTCTTTCGCTTTATTGAAAGGTTCTACCAGGTGAGTAGAGAACTCGGCTTCCTCTTTATCACCGGATTTACCATTCCAGTCTGAAACAGAGCTGGGATTGCTCAAGACATAATTGAGAAATGTATCCATATCCACACCACTGCAGCCGAAATTTACAGAGACCGCCTCCAACGCTTCTTTCGCGTCCAAACGATAAGGAACCCCGGCAAACTTGGCGATATCAGCATCTCCAGTGGCATCTATTATCCTTTTGGCGAGAATGGCCTGTCTTCCTGATTTACTTTCTGTAATCACACCTTTGATTGTATTCCCATCCATAATGACATCTACGGTCTGACAATGCAGAATGGGGACAATCCCGGCTTCTTGTACCATCTGGTCGGCAATGAATTTAAATATTTCCGTGTCCAGGACTTCATATAAAAAAATGGGGGTGCTTGCACCCATCTCTTTGGCTCTTCGCTCCCATTCAACACCAATGCCTCCGGCATCGACTGTTTTAATATTGGATCGATACCAAGCAAGTGTTCCAATCATAGACTGGGTAATAACACCGCCAAAACATCCATACCTTTCCACAATCATTGTCTCCACTCCCTGTCTGGCAGACGCCAGAGCAGCCGATAGTCCTCCCGGGCCACTGCCAATTACCAGGATATCTGTCTCCGCCATCACCGGAACCGTTCTTGCCGGTTCTTCAATATGTTTCATAGCCGCGCAACTCCCTAAAAGTTTTTTGTTATAAGTTAATAGCCAGCGCTTTAACGAACCGACCATTGTTCCTGATACCAATTCGATATACTACTCATAGTACTCATCTGATCAATTTGTCAATGGCGGATTTTTTTATTCGTTTTTAAACTCTGTCCCCCGATATTTGTATAAAAGGAGTCCTTCCGGGGTGAAGCCATCGTCATAGTGTCCCGATGTAGTCGTCGTAATCGACAGGGGGTATTCAGGAAGTATTTTAGGCTTGAAAATGCCTTGTGGAGAAACGAGAGGGATTTTCTAATCGTCAAAGATGAAACCCTGCGCAAGGATTGTTCTCGGGAGCACATCGCCGTGAAGATTGACCTGCTCGGATAGCCATGCGAATGCTGCAATGCGCAAGCGCCTGTCCAGGTCTTTTGCAGGATGAGTTAGCATATTAAGCCATCGAAAGATGTAATCATAATTTATGAATGTTTTTTATTTAAGATGCGCCCCCAAGATATTCCATTATTCATATATGATTTTTTGTGTACACGCTGGCAATGCTCCAGCCCTTTGCATTTAATGCCTCAAATTGTTCATGAGAAATGTGATCTTTATGAATAGCCAGACATAATAGGTGCCGTGGTCGACTTGTTGCGACATAGAGTTTTTTTAAAAAACTGGCTTGAATCGAGGTTCTTTTCGTTGGATGGTCATGATCCTCTAATGGTCTTTGCTTACTTTCATCAATAAAAAAATCTAGAGACTCTTTTATATCCCAATAACTGCGATATTTCGTTTCTAAAATCAGCGTTGCATCATGAGTTTGCCCCTTTACACCATGTATAGTAGAAACCTCGATCTCCAGTCCATTATCACATTGGTAACTGTTGGTTATGGATAGCTGATCCTCTTGCTCTGGAGGCAAACGATCAGCATATGTTATGAAATCCAGGGCATCTAGACCCATTGTTCCATCAAGTCCAAATAAGTCCATCAACTTTTCCATATGCTGGACCCACATGCTCTGACTGGGGAAACCATCCATAATCCATGAGGTTAGAAGTTGTCTGAATTTGTCGTATCTGTCGACATTCTTAAGTTCCTGGATTAAGGAGTATTTGCTGTAATAAACTTCTTTATCATTACGATTCTTTGTTTTTTTATTAGCCTTTCGGAGAAGGTCCAATATCCCTTGAAGTAGTAGGTCATAATTGTCTGAAACGTTTTCATGCTTGTGTTCCGAACACTTTTTTACGATGTTGATTAATTTGTCTGCCTTGAAAGACTTTGAAGCTCTGCTTTTATCGTAACCATCCCAATAATGTTTAATTGTTAAACCATTCGGTTTTTCCTTGCCAATGCCACCGACAGCCTTTACAGTCCTTCGTTGATCTTCCTTGAGACTGGTAGCAAGTTGACCAAAGGCAGGCAAAACTTGTTTGATGGACTGGTCATCATATAAAAATATGGTGTGCGGGGCGTTACCTTCTGGCTGTTGCCTGCATGACCCTAAATTTGAGAGCTTATTATAACTTAGTCCATTAATTTTACAGGCAATGTCATTACCAAATCGATGACTGTCTGTGATGATACTGTCAAGATATGCACAGTTATAACTTAGGTTCGGTTTCTCACCACCGAGGCCATCAAAAATAGCCTGATCAGAGTCTCCAAAACGTTGTATCACAACTTCCCCGCATTCAAAAACTTGATTGATGAGATCATCTTGAAATTTTTGTGTGTCCTGCATTTCATCGATGAATACAAAAGGGAATCTTCTGCGCAAGGATGTCATTACGTCGGGGTTATCATGTAGAAGTTTTTCTGCAAATGCGTACATATCTCTGAATTGGAAAACACCAGAAAAGTTTAGATATTCCTTTAGATCCTTCAGACAATTATATGTTGATGAACCTCTGGCAGCACTGAACTCTTTAAGATTTCCATTTTGGTCATAAAAAGCAATATTTAAAGCAGAATCTGTATAGTGGGTTGAACTTAAAAAATATTTGATATCTCTGTATTGTGCCCTGTTACACTTTCTATATAACTTTCTGCACAGCTCATTAATATCGAAACCATTACTTTCGGCTCTATAGACTTCCGTATTGGCTTCATCGCTTTCTGAAAATCTTTTGAATTCATAATCCGTTCGCAAATAAGGGAGACCTAGGAATCTATTAACAAATTCTTGGATAGTACTAACGAAATGAGGATATGTAATCAGCCTGTGGCCGGAAGGATGCTTTTGAAGCCATTTCAAGATTTCATCTTTTGCAGCATTGGTATGTGTTAAAACACAGATGCCTTGATATGACTTTGTCCATTCTTTGGCGAGAAGGATAAGTTTCACGGCAACCAAGGTTGTTTTTCCACTTCCTGGACATGCCTGTACATCATCGTAATTTTTCAAAACATCTCTTCTGCTTGTATCGAAAGATAGTTTACCGCCGAATTCATTTTCAAGTTGATCAATGTCATTATTTGTTATTGTTAGTTCAAGCATCAGCAAGAGCCCTCTGCTAATTTTCGGGTGATTCTAAAGGGATAGATTTCAACGGCTCAGTGACGTACTCGATGGCCTCAATAATATAATCTGGAAGCTTACTTTTTAATGCATCTTGCTGCCCTTGTTTCTTGTATTTTTCAGTAAGAATTTTTATGAGAGTGTATGCAGTATTTGTTTTGGCCTTTTTTTCTTCGATAATCTTGTAAATGTTGATAGCCTTTTCTTCTTCATCTTTAGGAAGGTCATCACAGTTTTCAGAGCTACCATTTGCGGCCTGATAAACCTCGGCTGCTAAACCTTTAAGAGCAAGGGCGAATTCAAATGTCCAATCATCTGAGAGACAAACTTTGACATTTTGACCCTCTATGCTTTTTTTCTCTTTCTTCTTCTTATCTAGCTCATCTCCCAGATAATTACTAAGCCAGTAATCTAGATTGCCTCCTCGCCCTTCTTTGTCAGGTTTCTTTTTCTTTTTGAATCCGAAAGGTTCGTTTTCTGCTTTATCCTCTGCCTTGTCAGGCCATAAGTCCAAATCACGGAGGCAAGCAACCTTAATGGGCAGCCATTTATCTTGATGTCCAATCTTGTCGAGGCCTTTACGTCTAAATATTCTTGCGTATCTGGCGAAAGCGGTATTCCCGATATTTACGACAGACACACCATAGTTTTCGAGGGGGCGACCCAACAGCTGAGCGATAGTAGGGAGTAAAATATTTTCTCCATCACCTTCGACTATCAGGACTGCTTTCGCAAAGAACAGGTTAGACTTTGTTACATCTAGGAATTTTTCAAGAAATGCATAATCATCATCCTCAAGCTCTGTTTCACCCTTTCTGAGAGGGAAAGCCTTTCCTTCAACCATTATAATCAGACTATCCAAGGGTGCTTTAGAGGCAAGATTTGGGCTATGCGTCGTAAGAATACTCTGCAGCTTAGAATTTTTTTCTTGGCTGAAATCCTCCCGAATAAATTTGAGCAATTTCATTTGCAGTTGGGGGTGCAGGTGTGCCTCCGGTTCCTCAATAAGAAGGAGGGGGAAAGCATCCTTTTCCTGTTCCAGAAGCAGTAATTCTGTGGCCATAAATAATAGATTATTATAACCCAAACCTTGTAAAGGATTATCTCTGTCTAATGACAAACTTAGCTTTTCGAGAATTGTTTTGAAGGTCTGCTTTCTTTCATGTTCAGACATATCATCGATGTTTTTACTCCCAACTATGTCAATGGTCGGTTCAAATTTATCAGTATCGAATTTCAGCTTATTTAAAAGCATTTTAATGTTCTCAAGGCTTTTTCCCACGCCTTCGTTCTTAGTAATACTCTTATTGGCATCCAAAAGGGCTTTAATGAGGGCGTTAATGTTATCAAGATTATTGGCTAGTTCATCTGATCGAGTCAAAATTTGAGACAAACGTGAGCCCCTGCCTGCGGCTAATTCTGACTCTGCATCTCTGAGTGGTTTAAGATATGTTGTCGAAAGATAATTGCGAATTTCTCTTTCAATACTTGGACCGTCGGCGTTTTGACCTGATCTGATTTCGGTTTTGATGAAGCGATTACCACGATAGGTTTTATCGGTTAGTGTGGCTTCGAAGTTGACATAAAGTACTGATTTTCGCTTGTCACCGTCACCTGTAGGTTCGTGAGTCAGATGTTCTACAAAAACAGATGCCTGATTGGGTGTGATACCTTCAAACTTAAGCTGAATGCTGAATTGATTGGTATTTTTATGAAAATCAGCCTCGTTTACTCTGGTCCATTCTGCGGAGTTTGTATCAAGCGTATATCTAATGGCGTCAATCAGTGCTGTCTTTCCCGAATTGTTTTCCCCAACAATTAAGTTTAATCCTTCATTTAACGTTAGTTCAAAATCTTGAAATATCCTGAAGTTTTTGATTGTCATCTTGGCAAGATACACTTTATTGCCTCCTACAATTTTTAAGAGTCACGTTCGAAAATGCAGGGTTTTACGATTATCAAGAGCCCCCAAACAAAAAACCCCGCTTTCTTTTCTCAAGAAACGGGGTTGTGTCTTCAATCACTCCACGGCTACCTCCTTTGTCGGCTGTGGATGAAACATCATAAGTTTTGAAAAGAATCTTGATACCTTGTTGAACTGATTGAGAAAATACACACTGAGGCGAAAATGTCAAGGAATTTTTGCACAAAGGGCGGATGTGCCCCCTCCCACATCCCTACGGTTAGGATGAATGGTGCATCTGGCGCCGGAGTGTGCTAAGGGGGATTCGCTGTGCTATACTCAGGATTCAAATAACAGGTTAAAGGGAGAAGAGGATGAACATATCCGAGATGAGCTTTCCCCGTCAGTTGAAGGCGGACGGCTCTGCCGAAACCATTCGCGGGGAGTTGATGGCGCGTACCTCAAGGCTCTGGCCCGGAGGCGAAATTGATGTGCCGGTCATTTCTCTGAGTGAACCGATGAAGGCAGCGCTGAAGGGGGCGAGGCTTTAAGGCCGGGTTCGCTTTGGTTTCGAACCAATCCTTCAAAAACTCGCCGGTGAGAAAAAGGGGATTACGAATGTCAGGGAGCAGACGGATGCCCCCTATGGGGACCGGATTTCGCGTCTGCTTTTATTTTCCAATGACGGCGCGGAGCGTTTCTATCGCCATATCGAACAGGTCCTGCAGGCGCACGCGGCCCGATTGCTCGGCTGTCTTCTGGATATTGACGGTGCCGCTCTGGGTGAATTGTTTACAGGTAAGGGGAGCGTCATAAAGATCGTTATGGCTGAGCATAAAGATGTTGTCGCCGACGTCCTGCGCGCGCTTGTTCCCGGTCATGATGGAGAAATAGGTACCAGGTAAAAAAGGGCGCTGTTGTACATGCTCAGTAATTAGGTAACGCGTTTAATCGGTTACCCTTTATAATACAGACCCAATGGATTGCCTTATTGCTGAGCATGTGCAACTGATACTTTTTTGTCTTAATAAAAAGCCTTAGCCGATCTATTCAAAATTCTTGTTTATTTTTCTTGACATTTAAATTTGTTATTTGATATGAGGTGACCTATCCATACTTTTTATCACTCTACTAACAATCAGTTCTCAACCAGTTTTTGATTACTATGAATATTTGCAGATAAGCATTCTTGGCAATCATATTAATTAAAATCAGAAAATGACTAAAAAATTAACAACCAAAAAAACCGTTTTAGCAGATCAGTTAGAAGATCAATTGGTAAAGTTGTTTCTTGAGTGTGAAGAAGAACCGAGTGATCTGGAGATTGATTTAGGAAAAACAGAATTTATTGAAATTGCTTCATTGTCATTTCTTATATCTTTTTGGCTAGGGAGGCAAATCCGCCAAAAGAAAACATCCTTTATTAGATTGCCCCAAAAACAGAAAACTCGTGATTTCTTAAAATTGTGGCGATTTATTGAAGCTCTGGCCAGTGCGACAAGAACGCCTGAACAAGAAATTTTGCCCGAATCAGAAAAAGCATTCCTTGAGGAACCAATAACCACATATACGGGAAGTAAAACAGGATTATATGCATTAGAACTCAATAACTCATGGAAAAAGACTTATTCGGGAAACAGAAACTTTTTTGAATTTAAATCCTTCATTGTTGATGATTTGGATAATAGAGATCTATTCAGATCGGGAACTGAAGCATTACCTAAAAACGAAAGCATGAGATGGCAGGGTGAATTAATCAAGGCTGTTCTCAGAACGCACCTTTCGGGAGGTGCAGAAGAAGAAGATGAGGTTGCGAGAGTTGTAATCTTTGAATCTTTAGCAAATGCTATACAACATCCCGCTGCATCAATAATCCAAAAGACATCTATTTTCCTGGGAGATACAAAAGAAAACGGCTACATCAAAGAGGGCCATTTGACAATCTGCGTATGGGATGATGGTGAAAGTATAATTGACACTTTGGCTCCTATAGTGAGAAGCGGTGGAATAATAAGAGCTTATTCACTTCCTTCACCTATGTATGATAGGACTAAGATGATAGTAAAGAAATATGGCAAAACCGAAAAATTTTCTCAATTGATTAGATCGGCTGAAGATCCAGCTCAGGATGCAGCGAATGAGTGGATTCTGCTTAGTAGTACTTTCCCAGGATTAACAAGGAAAGTTGCGAAAAATGTCAGTAAAGTTGATAAACTCAGCGATGAGGAACAGCAAGATCAATATCGTATGGGGTTTGGCTTATATGCATTAAAAAGAACTGTGGTGGATTTGTATGGTGGATCATTATCAATAAGGAGCAAGAATTGTTTTCTTAATCTCACCTTGGCACCGAAGAACCTTAAAGTCAGATACAAAGCATCGGTAATGTTATATCCGGAAAAAATTTATCCTGAGTTTGTGGGCAATCTAATTATAATGCGGATTCCGATCAAAAGATAGGTGTAGACCTTCTATGCGGTATATTGCTCTAAACATAAGGCTGGGTGTAGTGGGCGATAAACCCATAGAAAAAATTAGGCAGAAGTTTCAAGATGGTATAATAAAAAAGATTTTCCCAGAAGTTGAAAATATAGAGAGGCTCGGAGAACAATACACAACATCAATTCCATATAGAACAATTCTTTATAAACCCCAACATGTGAGAGACATAATTAAAAAAATTGCCTCAAGATATAGTGATCAGTCTCTCGATTTAATTCTATTAGATTTGTCTAATAATGATTGTCAAGAATTTCGTGAAGATGTCTTTCTATCATTAATTGACGGTGTTAACGATTTAGCAGATCCTGAAGAAAATCCAATCAATCCAATCAAAATTTTCATATTTCTTCTCCCCTTGATGCCTGGTTCTAGAAAAAGAAATGGTTCAGAAATATCAATTAATTCAAGCGAATATCTTCAGATAAAAAATATGAAATCAGAAAAGAACACAATCGTTCTCCTAACTAACGATTACAAATCTTTTGTTTATGGTGCAAATCCTATTGTAATCCCAGATGATATCTTTGAGATTTACCATAAACATATGGCCGCATTAAAAGAAAATCCCATACACTTATTATGTGAGAAGACGATTCGAAAATTGGGCCATTTCCATAGTAATAAGAAGATTAATGGAGAAAGATGTTGTCGTCCTTATACATATTTTACATATGATGCTGGAAAAGAAATTGGTGAATTATTGTCTGTTTGGTGGTCAAAATATTCTAATAATTCTGAATACATTATTTACGATTCTAACAACAACGATTCATTACATGAAGCAATAAATGCTTTTGCTGAGATAGAAAAAATTCCTGTTTATTATATTGAGGATGTAATGAGTGACAACTCCATTCATAAAGAAGTCACAGAAGAAAAAATTGATAAAACTTTTACGCTCATTGTTGATGCTGTTGACACTAGTGCGACTGTCACGAATTATATAGAGGATTTAGTCAAATTAAATGTTTATCCCAACGAAAATATTTTATCAGTTTTCGCTCCAGCAGCTAGCATAATTAAAGAAATATCAAGAAAAAAATATGTAATTCATGCATTCATTTCAAAGAAACATGAACCTATTCCTGAAAGCAAATGTCCTCAATGCATAATTGGACTTCCATATTCGTCAGAGCTTAGTGAAGATTATTTTATGCTTCGGGCATATGATATATATCACATGATTGACTCAGTGGGAATCGAACCAGAGCCTAAAGAGGAGGTACCTGAAACTGGTTATCCCTATAGTTATATTCCTAAGTATGAGGAGATGATCGAAGAATTCGGTGATTGGTTAGCATATAAAATGGAGTATTATTTAATAAAATCAATAGGAATACCAGAAAACCTTTTTATTATTCATCCGGAAGAGGTTGCTTCCAAGGCCTTAAGTGATAAATTAAGATTTAGATTTAACAAAAAGATAACTACAGTTAAAATACCAAGGTATCAAATTACAAAAGCACAAAAAAACAACAACGATTGGAGTGAAATCTTAATCGAAGAAGCGAAAGAAGGCTGGGTTGAACAAATAGAATCATTAATAGACCAAGGTGCTACTGCATTGATAATAGATTATTTAAATGGTTCAGGAAAAACATTTCAATCATTGCAAAAAATGCTCACAAAATTAGAGATTGGTGTTTATTGTTACTTTCCTTTTGTAGATCGAGATCCCGGGGCCGACAGTGTAGAAAAATATCCTTTTAACAAGCTTTGTCTTTATGAATGGTATGGACCTAGACAATTAAAAAGGAATTTATCTAATGTTTAGCAATCATCAAGAAGGTATTATCCTTCAAAACGAAGATTTTGAGCATAGTTGTAAAACAAATTTATATTTTATTGAAAAGTTCACGCAAAAATATAAAAACGATAAATTTTGCTTGTCTTTATTGCAGGATCTTGCTTGGAAATCAGTTAAAGGGAATCTCAATTCGAAAAATAAATATTTATTGAGCGGCCTCTGTAAAATTTACCAGAGAACATTGGAAGAAACGCTAGGGAGTTTCTCTAAAAATATCTCAATTGAAGAAGCTATTAGTCATAATAAGAAATTATTTGATGTTGGTATTGTTACTATAAAAAGAGAAGAACTTGAAGGTGTGTTATTAGCCTTAGGAATGGATTCCCAAAAAGACCATGATTTAAAAATAGGATCAAGAAGGTATTGGTTTTCCAAAGTAGAAAAAAGGGGGGGTGGAGATTTATCTATTATTATAACTATGGTTAATAGACCCCGGAATGTGCCATGTGCAATGGCAGTAGATAGTCTATTAAGTAATTTCGGAGTTAACTTATTAATTTTAGTTGGGGTTGCTGCAGGATTAAAAGAAAAGGATATTAAATTAGGTGATGTTATTGGGGCGGACCTTGTACTGGATTACGAGCATAGTAGATTAGAAAAAGATGAAGATGGAGTGAAAATAAAACTATTTAGACCCGAACAGCATGAGCTTCCCTTTAAGATACAGCAGAACCTTACAGATTTTAAGCCAGATAATTTCGATTTCGAAAGTAAATTTCAAAAATTATTGATGAAGCTTGATAAGAAGAAAAAACCTCCCAGTAAAAAATTAAAAGATTTAAAACCAAAGTATGAATTTGCTACGGTAGCAGCTGGTGAAAAATTAATTGCAGATGGTAGCATAGTAGATATGCGCTTTGAACTTCATGAACGCATCAGAGCTGCAGATCAAGAAGACAGCGGATTTGTGAAAGCATGTATTTATAGAGATCATCCGGTTCTATGGGCGGTTTTTAGGGGCATATCGGATCAGGGAGAGGCCAATAAAGAGTATCAAAAGAAAGAAAATTGGCAATACTTAGCTTCACTTTCTGCAGCAACGGTTGCACTCTTGTTTCTTCAAAACTCATATAGTCCAGCATCAGAATAAAACAGTTAGGGAAATAATACAACGAAATATTTTTACTACATTTTTATTCATTTATTCCCGTCCACGGCCGAGCACTCGCGCCTTGGATCGATACTGCGGCTATCGCCTTCATATCTGTGCATATAGGTAAAAATAGGGTCAGCGGTCCCTATTGACCCTGCCAGGTTGGCGAGAATATCTAGATGAAGGGATTGTGGAAAGTGACGACATAGATAATGTCAGGAGATCCACAAGGACAGGGCGTCCCGCAGTCGATTTTGAATTTGTGAATAAGCTTGAAAAGCTGACAGGGCGCTTGTTGCAGAGGCAAAAGCCCGGACCTAAGAAAAAACAAAAAGACTGAATTAAGTGTTATGTCCCTATAATCTTTATAATTTGACCGATGGCCAACTGCTATGTATCCTGTATTGTAAAATGTAATAAGAACTCATCACGCTTTCTATATGAAATCAGGAGAGTATCCTTGCATTCATCTATATTCCTTATACTCTTGGAAATAATGGTTTCCAAGGCTTATCGTTCACTGTTCCACTACTCCAGAAAATGGGTAGGGTATTATTGGGGATTGTGTTATTGAAACAAACCAGTGCCCCTAAATCACCATACCCCAAAGGAGACTGTGGAAATAGTTCTCTGCCAATTTGTAATAACATCTCCCTCGCAAAATTAATCTCGCTTTCATCCTTAAAAATATCTGAGCTTGGATCAAGCGCTCTAACATCATCTCCAAACACATTAACAGGCAAAAAGCGTACTCGAGGAAATTCTTCTTTCAATCGCTCTATTGCTTCTGGAAAAGTATAAAGAGTGTAACAAAGTATTCGCCCCTCATTTAAGTATGAGTTTATCACTTCCTCAACTTCATGATGGCTAAATAATTTTGTTAATCCTTTTGATAACGTTGAACCTGACCCTGCAAAATCATCAACAATTAAAATTATTCCATCTTTTTTAACGTTATTCTTCATCCAGGCTGAAATTTCAGCAGGAGGGCCTTGCTTGCCAGGCCTTAGACGCTTTGCTATTTCACGTGCTATCGTTGCACCACTCTTCATTTCAGAATCCATATAAGTAACACATAGATTTGCGAGTCTTCCTTTTACCACGGTCCATGTAGCACTCCCAATTTCAAGCCGTATCGCCATTAGTGCATCTTGAAGTTTCTGAATCGCTAGTAACATTGCACCGTCATTGATGAAACCTTTTTCAGATAATCTTTTTAATAATTCATACGCAATTTCTATTCGAATATCATCATCGAACTGCTTTAGCCATACACGTAACTCAGATACATCCTTCTGTTTTCCTAAATAAACTAAGCGCTGTGATATTGGAAGAAGCTTATCTTCTGCTATTGGGAATGATGCATCAACATATGGATAAAGATGTGGAGCAGTAAATTCCTCTTCCAATATCAGTTTTGTTTTTTTACAGAATTCACGCCATCTAGGTAACAAATTTAACTCCGCGTTGTCTCTCAGCCAATCTTTAAAAATTGGCAAAGTAATACCCACCTTATTTTTATCGAGTTGCAGGGAAATAATTTTTCTGCTTTGTAATCGTTCGATTACATCTCGAAGATCTCGTCCTAATAGTTTGTCATCGAAGCTCAAATCTATCGTATCTTGGGCGTTTATTAATTCATCAATAGATTCAAAACTCCCACCCAGTAATGATATACAGCTTAGGACGAGACAATTTTCTGCAGATTGTTTTTCCTTCTCGATGAGTTCAGGATTATCATCCCACAGGTGAGAAAAATTCGTTATGCCAAGAGTTCGAATTAATGTATGTTTTGCTCTTTGAATATCACTTTCGCTTATATATGTTCTTTGCTCCTGATAACATCTCTTGAAAACTTCCGAACATAAAAGGTGCATGTAAAAAGGATTTTTCCCGCAGTAATCTATTATAAAATCAACACATTCAGGTTGATATTCTATTGCTTCAGCAACAGGTTGAATAATGAGATTTTGACAATCGACCCTAGATTCAAGGCAATCAAGAAAAACATTCACCCATTTGTTTAATTCATTAGCATGTCTCTCGTAAATTATATTCATGCGTTCACTGCCTACAAAAAAGAAAGTCAATCCAACCTCTGACAAAGAACGCAATGCTTTAACAAATGATTTTCCTCGTTCACCTGTATAAAAAGGAGGGTCAAGATCATCGAATTCATCTATTATTGCAACAAATTTTGTATTGGGTAGGCTATTTATAATTTTTTCCACAAAAGGAATTAAACGGCCCATGCCTAATCCAAACCATTGCTCATTTGGTACAACTATATCTAAAGATGAAGGCAACTCGTCATACAATCGTTCAGCAATTCTATGAGCTATTTGCCCTTCGTGAAGAGGACCTATTTCCCCCATACGAAAGACAACACAGTAAAGATTATCAACTGCCTTTAACTTATCATCCAATACTTGGATAATAGATGTTTTACCAACACGCTTTTGCCCCCATAAAAAAGTAGAAGTGCCACTTGATGCGTAGTAAATTAAACCGCTAAGAATAGCATCTCGACCATACAAGCCTTCGTGTTTCCTTATAGGATTTACTGTGTATGGTGGATCGTGTATCAGGCTAGACCAGTTCGGTTCAACCTTCTGTTGTTCAATTTTCATACTGTCGTTATCTAAATGTTCAACACCAGTTAATGTCAAACACTTCCATGTGACAGGAACTTCGAGTGAATGAAGTTGTTCTCTTAAAGTAACACCAAAAGTAACTATTTGTTCAGTTTCACCACTTATTTCGAAAGGCCCCCTCGGCTCCAACAACTTTATATCTATAGGAATCTTTGTAGAATCATATTTCATAACAACTTTTGAAGCGCGACCTTCACCAGTGTTAGCTAATCGGCAAGAAAAGGTCATCTCTCTATTGCGCCGAGAAAGATCAAGCTTAATATTACTGCTCACCAGTTTGAGTGAGGGAGTGATAGCATATTGACTCCTTTTGCTGCCTTCATCAACCAGTTTCAATACATGTTTCGCGATCTGTGATACTACCAAATTCCAGAGTACGCTATTATTTAAAGATCTTGGTTGGGAAAGTAAATTATTAGCTTGTTCTTTCAGATCAGGAGCATGTTTAATTATTCGGTTTGTTTCGCCTTTTTCACAACTCTCACAAAACTTTCGAAAGGTCGTACCGAGTAGTACATCAACTTCATTTAATATGGGTCTTTCACCGGCAAGGACCATTTTTTTTAGTTGATTACCTTTCCTTACTAATTCAATTGAGGGTGTTTTCGCAGTCACGCAATTTGTGTTTATAAATGAATTGACTGCAGATGATAATTCAATAATTAATGCCTCTAATTTAGCTGCCGCTGCACTCAGAATATCTGGAGGGCGACGAGCCTCAACTTCAAAAATAATCAAAATAAATTGAGACAGACGAAAAACAAGGTCATTTACTTTCAAGGGAATTGAATGCGGTGAGTGTTGCATACGGAGTTTGGCCCTCACAAGAGCAGTTGCAAGGTTGTTCGGCACAAATTCATCAACATTCAAAATTATGTCATCAATACTTGATGGAACAACTTTTAATTCAAGTGGTGACGCCCAGAAAGCAATCGTTTTGCTTAAAATATCATCGACCTGATCTTTGTTCGCATAAACAAGTTTAGCTGACATCCACTCCCCGGCACCTAGAAGGTCTCCGTTATTTTTGCACTGAGCGATTTCATCCTCAATTAAATCTAAGATTTCAGCCTGCTCTTCTTCCAAACTTGATAAATCAAGAAATTCAATAATATTTTTCATTGGATCTACTATTGCCTCATTATTCACATTGGCACTTGCAGTTTTTTGCACGCACCTACGCTGCTTACAGGCTGCGCTAAGAATACCCGTGGCTTGCCACGGGGAGCTTCACTTGTTTAATACTGGTATTACTAATAGTTCGTGGGCTTATTAGATCTGTTGGAGACAATAGCAAAATAGTGCCCTTTTCTGTCCCTCATAAAACAAAAAAACCCGCTCTCTTTTTCGGAGAAACGGGGTTCTGTCTTCAATCACTCCACGGCGCTCTCCTTGGTCGGTTATGGATGAAACGTCATAAGTTTTTAAAAGAATCTTGATACCTTGTTGAACTGATTGAAAGAAATACACCCTGAGGCTAAAATGTCAAGGAATTTCCACATGAAGGACGACGTGATTCGTTAATTGGACTAATTAGGGGGATTTTTTTTGAAAAAAGTGAAAATGTATGTATAAGGTTATAACATATTGAAATCAAAAGACGGGATCTTGTCTATGAATAGCTTCCGGGAAACAATCCAGTTTTATCTTGTCGACTCAAAGACGCCGCTGGGAAAGCTGATCGATGTAGTTATCATAATTCTCAACTTTGTCATATGTGCCATTCTTGTCGTTGAGACGTACGATGTATCCGAGGCGGCACACGGCCTGCTGTGGAATACGGAAGTTATCATTGTGGCGTTCTTCATCATCGAGTACGCGGCGAGGCTCTATGGATCGCACGACAGGCCCAAACAACTGGTCGATATCTACAGTGTGATAGATCTCATAGCGATCCTGCCTACTGTGGCGCTTCTTGTGTGTCCTCTCTTCGGCATTGTACTCAATGTGGGGTTCCTCCGTCTGATCCGGGCTTTCCGTGTCTTCAGGATCTTCAGGTTCTTGCGGTATACCGCAGACCCGGATTTCTTCTTCGGGAACATTACTGTCCATGTCTTGAAGGGTGTACAGCTTCTGATGACAATTTTTATGATATTTTTTATCTCTTCGGGTCTTTTCTATGCCGTTGAAAGTTCGGTCAACCCCGCTGTCAAGAATTTCGGCGATGCCTTTTATTTCACGGTCGTGACCCTCACAACGGTCGGTTTCGGTGATATTATTCCGCTTTCGGAGGCGGGACGTTTGGTAACGGTCGTGATGATCATCTCGGGGATGATTCTCATACCCTGGCAGGTGAGCCGTCTTGTACGGGAATGGATACATATCGCATCGAAGCAGGATATTATCTGCACGCAATGCGGCCTTCGGTACCATGACAGGGACGCGTCGCACTGTAAGAGCTGCGGGCATGTTATCTATCAGGAATATGAAGACGGGTAGCTTTGAAGTAAAAAAAGACAGCGATCCCTCTTTTCCCCGAAACGAATTGGATCACCTTATGAGATGCCCTGTTGGTTACTCACAGGTTGCCATATTAAATAGGCTCCAACTTTTTCACCTCCAACTTGCATGAGCTGAAAACTCAATAACAAGTTGCCGTCTTTAAACTCGTACGTACGGCGTTGTTCAGAGGATACCCAGTTTGGGAAAGAGGCAATAGTTAGATAATGAATGACTTCGTTCCCTTCTACCGTATAGGTCCCGCAATAGGAAACATGGGTTGTAGCACTGTTCACAATCTCCGCGGGCTCGCCACCGAATAAAGCACCGGCCGAATGTTTTTTACGATTATTAGCCATAATATGAACAAAAACGAATCCATCATCAGAGTAACTGATAACACCTTTTGCTTCGGGACCTAATGGGTAGGTAACGTCACCTGAATCATGCCGGTTTTCCCAGGATATCAGGGTATACGTTCCTGTTAAACTGTTCGTATTCATTTTTATCTCCTCAGGCATCTGACATTTGAATATCATGTAAGGGATAACAGGGGGTGGGCACAAGCCCTCTCCCTGTTTGGCAGGCAATAAATACTTATTCGTTCATCGCGTATTCACCGTTGAGGGGGAATACATATTTTCCCCAGACCCGCTGATACTGGGCATCGTCACCTGCCGCCTTGATCAGCATGATCTCCGTGCAGAAGGATCGCTGCTCATCGTTGTCTCGAAGAATGCTACCGTCTTATCCAGAATTGCCTGAGATCCTTCATCCGCCATGAGACTCTTGTACTTCTTGCATGGATGTCCCTATTTATTCGGGAAAACAGACATGATGCCCATGATTGCCCCGTTGTTAAGGGTGCCATATGGGCCTATCACCGTTGCGGCCCAGGTACTGTTGTACCAGAATTTGCCCATGTCATAGTGAAAAACCGATTCTCCTGTATCCCAGTCCAACGCCTCAAAGGTCCAGACACCATCTCTCTGTCCAACATCATAAACGAGATTCGTAGCTACGCTCATGGACGGTATTCCATTGGGAAAACTGATTTCCCGGTTGGCCCATACGGATGCCAGACCTCTTTTTTCTGGATTCCAGACAAATTTTTCCGCCCCATAGGGGGCCACATCCGGATCTCCCGATCTCAGGATGGCCCAGAATCTGCTTTCTGTGTCGATATTGAGTTGATTGTTGACCACCAGTGCCCCGTATCCCCTTGCGCAGACAGACTGTTCCGAGCTTGATTGCGTGGCTTCTTTATTCCCGAAGGTGACTGGTATCTGGGCCGCGATGCGCCGGTCCTTTGTCTCGGGGATCTGTTTCCAGTCTCCGGGGATATCGTCTCTCCAGAAGAGCACCAGGTGCATGAGTTTCTGTCCGTCCGTGATAACAACAAACCTGTCCTGGTCCCCGGTCCCCATTAGGGTGGGGGTCGCGCCTGAGCCCTGGCCGAGACGGATACCGGATATGTCACCGCCGGTTTCGTAATCCGCTACCCAGCCCCCTTGGTCTTCACTGGTGGTGAGGCTGCTCCCGGTCCATTGAACGCGGTACATCTTTTTGCTGGTGACCACATAGATGCCGCCGTTTTCATCTACAGCAATGGAATTCGATATCTCCTCGTCTCTGCTGAATCTGAAATAAAAGGCCTGATCAAAGGCACTGGAAACAACACAGACAAGCCCCTTGTCGGTAACCATGGCAATCATGCCGTCCCAAGTCATATTGATACCGATAATCATCTCTTCTTCATCGGTCAGTCTGTCCCGTGGGATCTCAAAACATCGTTTCATCTCGATTTCAGAGGCAGGATCGCCTTTTCTTACATCCCCGTAGGCGTAGAGCCTGGTGAATCGCGGCACATAGAATATGTTGTCTTTGTCGAGAATGGTATAGGCTCCAGAGATGCCGACATCCGGATTCATGACATCCATCCATCGGAATCCCTGTTTTTTGATTTTTGCAAGGTCAATGAGCTTTTTGTCTTTAAATCCGGCCTTGAATACCACCCGTTGATTCCCCGCCCATATTACCCGGCTTCCATCCGGATACCTTGGGCTGAAGACTGTGGTTATAACGCCCGGCATTCCTTTGAGATAAGTGAAGTTTTCATGGGGCATCCCCTTCGAGGGGCCTTTGTATGGAGAGGATGCCTGCTGGTAGGGATTCCTGTGACACATCGGCCATGGTGAATCCGCAAGATAGGGGTTTATGGGAGGCTCATCCCCGCCACCAACACAGGTTTTTTCTTCGCTCTGAATACCTGTTCCTGCTGCCTTGTCATCATTATGGTCTGCGCAGCCCGCGGCAAAGATGAGAATAATCGGTATAACGACTAAGGCAATCACCCACTGAATGTTGGAATCCCTTTTCTTCATTTAAAAACCCCCTTTGTGTTTATTTAGATTATTCCTCTTTCAGGTCAGATGATGCCCTTATTAGCTGATAATCAATTTATTTGGTAATTAACGGATTCGGGGTCAGGTCTTGCTTTTTGCCACCTGCTTTGCTTACGCTTCCCCCAACCCCCCCCGCTTTCTCCTTGAGCGACGTGTTAGATTTCAAAAATAACGGGTTTCTCCGATCTTCATTATCCAAATCCTTTCATCAGAGACTCCTTTTTTTAAGGCCTCTTCTCTGAATAGGGCGCC